>Ga0126342_10011404_pt1 | contig 15878 bp, 12 predicted proteins | sample Cyp1metagenome_FD_92528 | JGI IMG/M metagenome (GOLD analysis project Ga0126342, IMG submission 92528) | Coral microbial communities from Lord Howe Island, Old Settlement Bay, Australia - Cyphastrea 1 metagenome | ecosystem: Host-associated > Invertebrates > Cnidaria > Coral ... | reverse complement strand
TGTTGATGTTGGGGCGCTTCATGTTTGAGCCATGCCATATGGATGAGGTGGAGTTTCACGCGCCCCCGCGCGAGTCAAAAAGCAAGCGCTGGCTTTCGTTCCACCCCTTCTCAGGTATATATAATGTGGTTTGTTGAACATATGATTTGATGTTCATATTTCCACATAAACATTGTCTTGTGTCAGTATGCGCGCCTCTCTGGTCAAGGCCCCACAGGTACCACGCAATCCACTCTGATAGAACGTCGTGACCAAATTGACTGCCATGATGTCAGTGTATTGCAGCTACAGTGAACCAGTAGGCCGCAACGCCACATCCGCAATACACTGGTATTTTTTAGGCTTGCATCCAACAATAGGTCTCATTGCTATGCAAATATCACGTGTCCAATGGACGTTTGTTTTCTGAATGTGTAGACACCTCTCCAGCTTTGTCTTTTTGTGTTTGGTGATGCAACACAAGATTGAGACAGATGGGCAACCTGAAGGCCTGAAGAATTTTTGTATGAATCAACTCCACAAATTTGCACTTTGATGAGAGGGGTGACATCAATGCAAATGTCGGCTTCAAAATGCGCAACGCGAGCATGGCGTTGGCACAGAAGGCTTTGGCATTTGTTGTTTATTGTTACATAAGCAAAACCAGCAGTGCACCTGGGCATGTTTGTCGTTGCTAGACACACGTCAATTCTGCAGGCGGATGCTCGAATGCTGCGTAAAGGCATCGGATTGCATGCACCATCTGTGTCATGGCAACGCCTGCAACACAATGAGAAACACCCCAAATGTTCGAGCGAACTTGCAAACAGCACCGCAATGTCTCTTTCTGTTGAATTGAGGTGATCATGAACTCGAAATTAGATTCGTTCTGCGACACGATCTGTTGAACGATGGGGCGTATTGATGAGCCTTTGACAGACAACAGTGTCAATCCTTTACCTTCACTATGGCTATGCCATGTGTGCCGCTGGCGAAGGTTCTTTGCCTCAGCATATTGGTCTGTAGCCAGGCATGGTGTTGCAGAAATGTTGCAGACATATTCGATGCAATATGATGCAATGACATCAAAAGGCATGCACTTGAAGGGCTTATGCTGTGCCAGCGATGTGTTTTTCATTTTGTCCAGAAATAGCACAGGTCATTGAACAATGCAGAATTTGCACCTTTGTTTTGGCATTGAATTCCCAGGATTTCCAGTCCAGTGAGATGCTGAAGCTGGGTCATGGGTCACTTCAGGTGTCGACGACTTTTATGGATTTTCGGCACAATTCCGTCGACATCCGCGAAGAGGTAGAAGCGATCCTGGGCGCTGGATTTGGAGAGAAGGGTTCATCATGGTTCATCCATGCTGCACCGGACTTGGAAGCGCAAATACAATGAAACGATTGAAACGATTGAGTGTATACGTAGTGACATAGTGAATGCTTGTGCATAGATGGATCTAGGTTCTTTGGTGGTTGGTCAACTATTGGTATAGCCGGTTCCAGGTGGAGCTTCAAAAGCCACCGGGGCGACCTTCGATGGGTAGCGTGCTGCAGCCTATCGCACCTTTGTTGTCGGCCCTGTTTGGTTTCGCCGTGGCAGCAATGGTCATGGTACCAGCTGTGCCAAGCTCAGTGAGATTCTTTCAGTCACATCATGCAGTCTTCATAAAAATGATGTGATGTGAAAGACCCCAATGTTTCAATTTCTTCTTAATGGCTCTTGACTGAGTAAGGGATTCCGCAGAAAATTGCTAACAAAAGGGCTTCCATGTCAGAAAGGCAGGCTCATTGATTGTTTGGCAGTTTGACCCTTCAGATTGTATATATAATTACCGTAGATTCATCATGTGCTTTGAACGCCATCATATCTGGCCAACGCAAGCAATTCGTGACATCGATGAGATACCCTATGATGCCCTGCTGTTGAGTCAGAGGCGGTCTTGGGTCCCAGCATTTCAATGCCTCCAGCCCTTGGGGTGCTCTTCTACCAGCTAGCATTGCTGGCAGGGCGCGAAGCTTGGCTCCGTTCCCCTGCGAATTATCAGCAGACCATTGCTTGAGCATCAGAGTTGTATCTAATCAGCCAGTGCTTGAGTCCACAAAGGTCTGCAGTTACTCTTCATTGCTATTTATACAGTAAAACAGCCATGATTTCGAGTGCGTGGCTGTCTTTTTGTTTGTGCTTCCAGGCAAAGCTGGCTACCGCGGCTATTCTTTGCTACTCTAGGGGTGCCGATTGCGTCAGGGCCCTATGGTAGGAACAAGTGTTGTGCGGGATACTGTGTTGGCAAAAAGGCGCAAGGGTGACCAAATGCAACGTAAGGGTTTGAACTTTGAGATCATGGCGAACTCACTCTACATCCTTCTTCCAGTGAATACGTGCTTCGGAAGTGCTTCTAATATTTTCTAGTTGCCGGTTCAATCCTTCACAATCTACACACATGCAAGGCATGGGCTCTTGCTGGTGCCGAGTATTGCCTTCCAGTATGCCTTGCTGGGAGCTTGGAGATAAACAATATAGATATATAGAATATATATGTGTATATATATATAATTATATATTATATATAGTATATACTAGAGATCTAGAGTGCATGATGGTCCACGCACCTTTGGTGGGTTCTATCGGGCCATGCGGGGGTCTACCCTCTTTTCGTCCATTAGGCCGGCACTAGTTGGGCCAGCAGCAGGCAGGTTTCCGGGTGTTAGTTCTTCAATTGTGTTTCACATCTTGCAACATCAACCTTAAACCTGTTCGTTTCCTGTCTTCATTCATCATCGCAACGACCCAAATTGTGAATTGTCATGAATTGTCTGAAGACTGAGCATGCAGAGGCCGAGCGTCACACAATTCCAGGGGTTGCGTTTTCGCTCATTTTTTCCAGGTCTTTCTGCTGCCCGCTTCTTTGGTGGCACTGATGGAGTCCAGCTCTGTTTGGTGTCGGTAGCTTTTCTGATTGTCTTGTACGGTTGGCTTCTCAGGAAAAGCCATGCGTGGATTGCTGGAGCTGCTAGATGCGTCTTAGAAACGACACGAAACGGCCGTACCTAATATATATATATATACCTAATTCTCTTATTCATTTCTAGAGAAAAGGAAGATTGTGGCTTTAATTCGGCAAGGCTGGTCCCGATAACTACTCAGATCATCTCAGTGTTTCAAGGGTCGCAGAGGCCATGAGCATCGAGGTCTCTGCATGCTGAGGGTGATGAAGATTGGACATTGGAGCTGAGCTATCTGCCTGGGTCTGCCGCTCCGAGGATGGAAACATCGTTGTTTGATCATCTTTGATCATCACAGGTCCTATAGGTCGCTAGGTCGGGATCATCCTTTGATATACCCAGATGTCCTGTTGATCCTGTTGTATGAGTCATATGAGCTCTGGTCAAGGTTGACCGACTCAACCTTTCGGGACTAGCACATACTTGTCGAATTGGGGTGTGCAGCAAGCCATAGGAATTCCAGGACTGACTGATGCTGACCCTGAGGCCAAAGACGCAGACCCAGCCAGCCCTGGAAAACAGCGGGCAGCGGGTGCTCTCTGTTCTGATATTCCGAAACTGTGGTTGATGAGTCCAGCGCCTGTTGTAGTGTCATGGTCTCAAACTTCTGTGCTCAAAGTATCAAAAAAGAGTCTCTTGGGATACTGGCTCTGAGGCTTTTTTGTGGAAGCTTGGCTCAAAAAAAATTGAAAGTCGAAAAACTCCACATTTGCTCAACAAAGCGTGGCTGATAAGCGGGCTGCTGTAACGATGCCATTATGCCATCGATAGTTTGCAGGAAAGTCCCACAGATCACAGATGGTTGAAGATCAGAGATATTATATCTGTGGGTTGTGTTGATCAATTACTGAAGAAAACAGATCAAAGATGACTGATGGAAAAATTGTGGGTTCCTCCCCTCATCAAGCGCAAAGGTGGATCTGTTCCGCCATGCCATGGGTTGTGCGGGCTCAGCCTCCAGCAAGTATGATGCAGCGCCCAAAGAGGCGGCTCGAACAGAGGAGGTCGGGCTTGGGACCTTTTCAAATGCGACTTGACATTTTGTTTTGACTCTATATTATAGTATATATACGATATTTATATACGCATGTAATTATATGTTTGTATATATATAAATGTATATATATATATATATGATATTATACATAGTGTAAAGCATTTTTTGCAGTTGGAGTTTCAATGGCTTTTGCGCACGGGAGTTGAAGAAGACATACAGCAAAAAATGGCTAGTTTGAACGTGTCAACCGTGTGAAGAAAGGCATAGTTGGAACAATGGCGTGCACCAGCCCTCCACAGTTCATTGTTTGTTGGGACATCAACTTGAATTGAGCTTTGCACAGTCATTTGTCTGGGCATTGGACCCATTTGCAGCTTAGAATCAGACATGTGACATGGATTGAAAGGGTGAGTGCACGACCAGGCAGCGTCCTATCCATCAGGTGAGTGGCGAGTGGAGGCTCTAAAGTCTTGCCGGGAGATCATCCAAAGAAGGTCTATGTCTAGGTGTTACATGGTGTTACCATTAACTGTTTCAACAGCAAACCTCAAAGTACAGAAACTCAATGAAACTCACTTGCTATAGGTGTGGCTATTCTCACAAGTTGCACTGGACACTCCATAGGCGTCAAAGTGCTGACTCCTGCATGGTTGTAGCCCGCTGGAGAGCTTGCACTCTCACAGCTAAAAGTAGTTGCGTACTGTAGCCACTGCCCATACATGTGGATGTCCCGCAACTTTGGCACACAGACCTTTTTTTTCCGGATTCCTTGGTCGCTACACATTCGTTGGGGTCAGGGCAGTCAAATCAATTTTGAAAGGGTTCCCCTGTTCCTCAGGAATCTCCAGAGCAGTGGATCCCGCTTGATCAGGAGAGGCAACAATCCCGGCGATGGGAGTGGTGCCATTCTTCGCACCAGAGAAATTCAGAGGTTGTGGGTTTATATGCCCATTCATTGTGGGCTATACCCCTAACCATCGCTGGCTACTACCTCCATGATTACTGGCTCATACCATATCAATCCATTTTATACCCAAGTATTGTGTACCTCCGCAGTGACAGTGAGATTTGTCAAGGAGATCGGGCAACAGCTCTTGCAGGCGTACTTTGACGGCCAACTGGAGGCTGCATTTTGCTCTCAGGATGTAGAGGGGTATCAATGGACCGGGCAGCTAGATCTGGCTAAAGAAATGGGAAGTTGTCACACTAGGGTGAGGGGGGTTGTTCATACTATTGGCGGATTGCTTTGTTTGAGGAGCAGGGGCCTCGAAATACATACACTATCATACACTACACCACTCATTGTGTTGCAGGCGTCCACTTGCAGTTTTGTGAGTTTTTTTGTGTAAGACACCTGACATTGTTGCCTTTTTTGCCAGGCGAGGTATGCGCTGCCGAACGGAAATTTCCAGGTGGATTTCTATCAGCAGCTGCAAACCCAGCAGGAAACTGGAAGGCAATGCCGCATCGCCTGGTTCGATACCAGTGCGGCCAGTGCGGCCAGTGCGGCTGGCTACGCAGCTGGCTATGCTGCGACCGTGGAGGGCTCCGATGCAGTTGGTGAGGTGAGACCTGGATGAGATGGGAAAGGGAAACTGTAAAAAAACATGAACCGTGTCATGCAGAATTCGTCAAGAATCCGAACAGTTGTGTGAGTTCTTTCACAGAGATCACAACCCATGGATTTGAATGGCAAAAACTTGCAAAAACACGACATGTTTTTGCAAAAATGGAATCCAGAAGAATGGATAGATGTAGAGGGCACCACTCATTTCACAGATGTAACTAAGACCCTGACTCCTTTGCACAAACGACGACAAGTCCCTCAGATTGGATAAAGATGATAAAGACCCCAGCTGCAGCTTGTTGAGCCCCTGGTGGCACCCAGGAGTTGACTTCCATCAATCCAGAAGTCTACCTTGGATTGGACACTCAGTGGATGGTGAAGGAGTGGCTACAGTGTCCCTGCATGTTTTTTTGTGTCTGAATGGATGGATTTTCCCGAAGATGAAACCCAAAGACCACTTGTGGCCTGTTTTCCCTTTTCGATTATTGCAGAAGTGAGAAGTGATGCAAAAACTATCAACAACTACCAAGATTAGGCACACGATCCAGTTGTGTCGGAGTGGAGATCTCGCAATCAAGACGCAACACTCCACGAGTCAGGCGCAGAACGACCTGGTGTCAAGTTTTTCTATCCCCCTAAAGTGGATGGTTTCTGAGTGTTTCTGATCCCAAAACACAACCCTAAGGGCTTGACCCATGTCCAACTAACAACCCAACATGAAGCGATTGCTGTTCCAAGGCGGTGAGTGGCTCATAGAGGCCATTTCGGGGTGGTTGAGGCTTTCGTCCAAGTGGAAGTGTTCTGATGGCACTTTGGAGATGGAGGAAAGAAGCGATAGTTCCCAAATTTCCCAAGCGGATCATTGACCAAAGCCAACTTTCAGAATGGCAGCGGGTCCAATGTTCATCAATTTTCTCATAGTTCCCCATGCTCAAAGAAGATGCAGAACCTGACCCCCGGCAAAGCTGCTGGCTGCTTGCAGGATGCAGAGGGTTCCTGGGTGCGCTTGGACCATGAGATCTCGGCTCAGCTGTTGGTGGCTTGGTACTGTGGGGAGCAGCTGTTGGACTATTCCTTTCAGGCTTGGTGCCCTTTGCCGTTCTGTTCCAAACTTCATTTCTTTGGCTTCGAAGATCTTCGAAGATTCCTCCTCCATCCTTGCTGCAACTGGCAGGGGGCGTCTTTTCAAGTGGACCTCACTGTGTGGGTGGGGCAACCCAGGTGGGAAGGCCCCTTGGGTTGTATAGTTGCTTGCAGATGTTTGGGGATTGTCCAGGAGCCGAACCCCTTGATTTCACAATGATGCAAAAACAACTCAACCAGTACTGAGCCGTGGTAGGTTTGGCTTTGGGTTTGGCTCAATTGTTTGAAGTTTTAATGACTTTTGAATGCTTCATAATGCTTCCTTTAGTTGGCGACATTTGATGTCCAAGCCTTCCCTCGCATCATACAGATCCAAGCATCTCCAAGATTGGGGCCAAGGAACAACGCAATGTCGAGACCGGGGAGAAGAAAAAGATCGTTTGGCCGGGGCCTAAGGGAAGAGGAAGGCTGGCCCCAGCTGAAGGTTGATCCTTTAGCCACTGGGCCATTGTACAGTACTTAAGCTTGTACTGTAGTCCTATGTAGCCTATGTCGACTTTCTTTTTAAAGCACAACATCCTATTAGCCTATGTTTCCATGAAAATCAAGGAATCTGGCTGGACATCCTCTGAATCTTTGCTGGATCCAGGAACTCCAGTGATGCTTCGAGTGAAGGTGATGCAGGCGTTGATGTTGTGGATCTTTTAGCTGCCGGGCCGGGGAGTAATTCAGCGCCAAATACTAGTGACATTTTCTAAGCTGTTTTCAATGATATTTTCCAATATGTAGCTGCGATTGATTTGCGATTGATTTCTATGGGTGTAGTCATGTCGTACTTTTTTTATTTCTACGAAATGATGGGAGACTTAGTGACTAGCACTTCTTCAAAACGAGCCAAGCAACTCTGACCTCCTTGGCTTCGAGATGTGATGTCATGGAGAAGTGCTGACGAGATCCAATGACAGAGAATCCATGAAGTTCTGGACTAGAGATGAGTTCCAATCATTTGAATACAGGATATCAATGGATATCAATGGATATCAGGATATCTCATGACTGTATACACATTTACAGTCATTTAATGTCATTTACATATATGTAATAACGATCGCTTTTTAATGGGCTATTGGAGGACTTGCTGACAGCTGGGCGGAAGGCAAGGAAGGCGCTGCTGTCCAACTGATGGAAGTTTGGGCTACCAAGGGTGGGACTTTTCTCAAGGCTGAAGCTAGTCATGTTTTGGCATCAGGAACATGACGGCAACATGCGCCAGCCATGAAGTCTAGTGGCCTATTTGTATTTTTGTATTGCTCAGATTCAGGAAGATGACATTTTTTTTCCTGCGCCGCATCATTGTATCACACTGGGCCCACCTTGTTGACCTTTGAATAACATGGATGGCCTTCATATCATTCAGTGCAAGATTTTTCAATTATCATGAGATTTTCATAAAGATCACCCATCTTGTTTGATTTCTAGGAGCTTAGCACCAACCAATATGCCTCATCTGTGCCCAGATGGGAGCACTTGGCTGGACCCTGGTGAGGCAGGGGGCCTTGGGCCTGGTGTTTTGTGGGCCCGTTTGTCATGCAAGTTTGGCAGGCGGCCAAGGTTTGTTTTGAGGAACATTCTTCTTCCATATCGCCTTTTTCTACTTCAAATCTAAACTTGGGTGATTTGGTACTGGTAACATTCTGTAATGGAATTTCTGTCGTTTGGTTTGGAGCTCATTGTAGTCTGGACGGGCCAGTTTGAGGCTCTCCGGAGGATGAGCAAGTTCCCACTAGATCGACATTTGAATCTTTTGCAACCAGATCTGCCATGATGGATAGTTCCCTATATGTACATTATATGTATATATATATACATACAGTATAATATATATATATTATATATATATACATAATGTATCACTCGGTGCTTCACTTTTTTTACTGACTTAGTGACCATCCACTGGGATCTTAGGAGGCTGAGAGGCAGCTTTGGGCGGCCCTCAACTCTGGGCAGCAAGTGGTGCGTTGGGAGCTCAGTGGAGATGTTCGAAGTTTGGATGTTCTTTTTCCAGATGCATTGGATGGTGTTGGATGGTGTGGTTTTTCAACGTATCCCTGTAGCTGGTGAAGTCTGTCTCGCAACCAACTCAAACTTGACACCAACTCAAGCCGCGTCACCTGTTCCTGTTTGGTGTTTTGTTTTCCCATTCTTCCCATCAAGATTGGCGATTGGCTGTAGGTGTTGAATCCCAACTAGAAATTAGCTGCTCCCAATGCAGTTGCAAGGTTACAGCGTGAATGGCTGCCAGTTCGAGGTAGATGTCGTGGCTAAGCGGCATCTGTCCCACTGAAATGTTGCAGCTTCAAGACTATGACATCAGATAAAACGGGACCTGCCTTGCTTTCACAAAAACGCAGCACCTGTTGTGGATCGATTTCATGAAGAGCTAAAAAATCTGAGACAAAACCAAACTTCAGAAACCCTCTCTGTGCATGTATCTTACCCTGCCACACTCTTGTTCCACCTTCCAGATCTTCCAGTGGCGTTGTTGTTTTTCTGGGGCCCCTAGGTGAACATGATCCAGACCAATTTGTCCACCGGAGAGCGCTGGATGATTGCCGTGGAGGATGGCCCTGGAGCTGAGGTGCGGGTGACTGCCATCACAAAGTGGCCAAGCTTGATGCCAGCTCAGTGGAGAACATCCATGAAGATCCTATCTACAAAAGAACATTGCATGTCCCCCGGGGCAGGGGAAAAAAAAAATCCCGGCGAGATTCGGCACCTAATATACACATACTCATACACATTCATGCATACTTGTTTATACATTAGATGATTATGTATATATATATAGAGAAACATATGTATACTGATTTGCTGGCAGAATTTACTCTTTCTTCGCAATGGGCAGGGACAACCTCTGCATTTTTTCCTGACAGACGCCTGTTCCCTTTTCCCAGGTGCCAGAAGCCGGCAAATCCACTGAGGAGCCGATGACCAGCCCTTTGGAGGCCCCAAGTTTTATTCAGATGGACCTTTTTCAGTGAAATATTCTGGTTACTGGTTGATGAAACCCCATAATTATATATATATATATATCACATATATATATATATCACATATATATATATACACACCCATATATACTAATGAAATCAACCCTTTTGACAGCAAGTCTTCCGCCAGGCAACGCAGATTCCGGAGCCCTCCCCTGAGTCTACAGCCTTCGCTGGGGAGCTTGGTCACAATCTCCACCAAATGTTGGGAAGACATGGCATTTTCAGGGGCGAAGGAGTCTGAAATGCAGTCACTCAATTCTTGAATCATGCTTCATGCTGCCCTGCGCAGGGATTGAAAAAGACCATCATGGACAATTCATTAAGCTGCTAGGTGTTTATGCTTCAAGTAAAGAACGGATCAGTTTCTTGGACTTCAGCTCCAGGCTGGAGGTGCCTCGGAGCCCAGAGCAGTGCCCACTGCGAGTGGACGGTTGGACACCCAAGGGAAACACTTGCTGCTTTCCAGATATTTCCAGATATTCAGGGTCTGTTGATGTCTGTTGAATTGTTTATTTAGTATCCTTTTGTTTTTTTTATGCTGGTGATCTACCAGTGGAGACTGGTGGGATATGGTGGGATCTGAGGCCAAAGGCTTTCATTTACAAGGCTGTGCCGGATCCTGGAAGGCAAGCGCTGGCCCATGAATTTTCCGTTGATTTGAAGAGTTCGATGATTTTTACGACCATCAAAGAGTGAGTTGATCGCATCACGTTCGGCATCCCTGCTTTTGGAATCCATTTCATGTGGAAAATGCCTGGTGTCATATTACTACCACAATCTACCACATAATGGCCAGTACTCAGTACTTAAAGTAGTACATTACTACATTGCCATGCACGTGTATAGATTGTGTACGTGGACATACGTGGACTGTCCATTTTTCACGAAACACTCACACAATTGTGCATATTGTGCATATTGTGCATACTATGCATGACTGTTGAGGGACAATGAAAGCAAAGAACATCCCCTCTGGTAAACTAACATAACTATGGAAAATCACCATTTTTAATGGGAAAACTCACTATAAATGGTCATTTTCAATAGCTATTTTGACATAACCAGAGGGTAACTTTTCGAAGCAAAGTGCTGCCCTGAGGCCACCTCCAAAACAGAAGAAGTGGAGCCTGGCACCGGGTCAAAAGCAACGCCTGGCCCCGAAGGCTCCGGATCTGGAGATCCAGGGATAGCCATTGGGAGAACGTTCCCATGATGTATGATGATTATAGGTATATACCGTTATAATCCGTTATATACCTATAATATCCCATAATATCCCATAATATATACATGTATACGCCGTTTTACCAAAAAGACACAGTCGACGCAAGTGTGTGTATATATATATATATACACATACTGTATATATATATATATACTGTATATATATACATATCCATGTATTCAAAACCACCAATGCTATGTATTACCACTGCTCACTGGGGCTTCCAGGCAGCTCCCAAGACCCGGCCTGCGCCGAACACCGGCGCGGGGAAGAGCGGCGCGGGTGGCGCAAAGGTGGGAGGGATCAGGCTTCAGCCGCTTCAGCTTCAGCCAGACACAGTGGCATCCGTCACAGTCCTCATTTCATCTTCATTTTTACATTTCTAAGTTGTTTTTTCATTTTTTTCTTCAATCGCAAATGGAATACTGTTTGAAGAGACACTCTCCAATTGCAGTTGGAATCTGAATTGTGGCAGCTATGTGGCATGTAAAGATAGAGTCGTGCTGTAGCCGCTGCCCTCAGGAGCTGCCCCTTCCGCGTAATGTGGAGTGGCCCAAGGGTGTCAAGGCACGCCGCGTGGCAGAGGCGGTCTACGCCGATATGCGCAAGCCGCTTGGGTGAACCGATGTGAACCGTGGACTCCACGGAAGCCTGTATATTTATATAGTGTATGGATCTGTACATATTTTACATATATCATATATATATATATATATCATTTATAGACTCATCTCCTCTAGGATTGGTTTTGATCTGTTTTGACATTTGTTTGTTGCATTCTTGTGAAGATTGAGGGTTCCGGCTCAAGTATCTTTGAGTAGGGCCATGAATTTTCCAGTTGTGAAACGGACCATCCAGTGTGGTTTAAGCAAGAACCATTGAACCTATTCATGACTCCATGACAAAATAGGGGTAGCATACAGCTGCAGGTTGCAGTTGGACCCCAGGGGACCGCGCATTTTTGTGATTTGTTTGATTATTTGCAGTACAAACAAATACAAAACCATCTCATTTTCAGGATCCAGTTTTGACGGATATCCAGATGGGGAAATTGGATATGAAATTGGCCATCTGAGGTCTCGTGAGAAACCTTTGGCGCATCGGCGCAGAGCCTACATGGTGGCCTGGCCGCACTGGCGCAAAGCGCGGTGTCGTTGGAAAGACATGTGACATGGGACACTTTTTCATTTTTTTTCCATTTCTGGAAAGTGGTCCATTGCCTGCAAATTTGGAGAATGCCCGAATCGCATGGCATCGCATGGCTTCATTATGTCAAATTTTGCAAGAGCATTGGTCAAGCTGGTTGTGTTTGCAGATGGAACTTCCATGAACTTGCCCCAAAGTAGGGAAACCCCTTTTGGGTCCCAACAAATTTGATAAGCGAATGGGGACTTGTGTAATGCTCATCACAAGGCGTGCCTCATTCCTGTTGAAATATTCGGTCCAAGTCTTCGTGCAGGCAGCATGCCTCAGTTGGCACCCAGACAAAAATCTGAAGCACCAGGAGAGCTCGCAGATGCAGAGTGAACTTCAGTGAATTGGTGGTTGGTGACTTGGTGAGTGTTGGTTCATTTAGAATTGAAGGAGGATTGCCTCTTTTTGCTTCTGTTGAGACTGCACCAGTTGTGTCTCATGTAATAGATGCAGGCGATGCATGCCCGAACCCAGGCATTTGCTGGCTTTTTTTCATCGTTTCTCTTACTCTGCAGCATGAAACTCAAGTGGCAGCTTTGCCGAAGGAGGTGGCGACCGAAGTCTTTCAGTTCCTGCAAGGTGTGAAAGATTGGTACTTTGAAGAAGCTTGAGCAGCGCTCTCATCTCAAAATATCCCGAACCAAGCCTGGTGGGAACGCTTGGAAGCTGCTGAAGAACAGTGGCGGTGTCTGAAAGTTGAGAAAAGTGTCCTTGAGTGGGTGAAGTTTCTGATGACTAGCTGAAACTCACACAGTGGCAGCATCTCTGCAAACAGAATTGAAGCATGGTCGATGTGAACACTTGCCTCCTGGGACTTGTGTGTGTGTACAGGCTGGTGTTTTTTTCAGCACTTGACTTGACACTGTTTTTTTCAAATTCATCATAGGTTCTCGTCAATGTGGCGAGATGAAGCAGAATGCAGACACGGGGCTCAAGAAGGGCAGAGTGCGATCATTTGTGCATATGATCAATGCATATTAATGCCCAATCCCACTCTGGGTGTTTTCCTATGGGCTCTGACAAGATGTGGAACATATGGTGTGTTTTCTACACCCAGCCACTGAACAGACAATCTGCTCCTCAGCCTTTCGCCGAACTCTAGGTCTTCGCATTTAGATTTTTGATCCTTGTGCCCCCACAGCAACAATCAAAACTGAAAAAATGGTGTCAAAGGTCCAAAACAGGCTGGAAAGCTTGCAACAGTGTTAGAAGGGAAGACAACTACATGAGTGATATGAGTGGGCTGTCCGAGTTTCATTGCAAGAAACTGCCATGACATCGCTGGAAGCAATGGATCAGGACAGTCTGAATTTGTGAATTGGAGCGTTTTCAAGAAACTAAATCTGGTTGATTTAAGGGCATTTTCTAGCTGCAACAGAATGAAACGCGGGCGAAAGCAGTATTAAAGTGTGCTGAAGCAACTAGGGCAAGTTGATGCTTGGAACTTCCGTCGGCGCCGCTTTTGCTTTCTGGTTCCCTTGGCATTGCCATCCACTGCGCCTCAGCCCACTTTCCTGCGAAGGAGGAGAATGAAAAAGTTGTGGATAAGTTGAGCAAAATGAAGCCCAATGAGCATCTCAGCACCAAGCAACAGGGATGGGGAAACCCAACAAATCCATCAAAGCATTGGGGACGTTCACTGGGTTGAGTGTTTGTGGGTCCAGACACTTCCGGGACTGGGTGGTTGAGATCATAGTTAGCAAGTGAACCACAAGAAAAATGTCTTGTCATTGGCTGATTTGTTTCTATAATATTGCTTTATTCAGCACAAAAAACTGTTCGATCATTCCTGGATGGGGTTGTCAAGTCCAATTCTTTGGTCTACTCTTCAATAGCTGAAGTGTGGAAACTCCAAAGTATCCGCATGTCAGGTTTGACACTTTACACAAGCAAGGACCACAGTCTAAGTGAGCACATAACCCAGCATATCATGGTTCACACAGCTGAATGAAAAGTGTCAGAACTTAGTTGCCCCTTCCAGACGTTTCAACATTTCTTGCGTAGCTGCCTCAATTTCATCTGCAGCACTGCAGTAGCCATCCAATCCTGCTGACTCTGTCGCTCGGAAAGGTGGTCGTCGGTACTGGATGGTCTCTTTGAGGGCGTGTCTTTCAGGCCGACTTCAGTCTTCCAGCTGGCGAGGAATCGGGAGATTGTGGTGTTAAGCGGAAGCGGAAAGCAACTTAAAGTAGTCAGTTATAGTCAGTTCAGCCATCAACCGTTTCGAACACACGCATTGTTCTTGGTAGAATTCTGAACTGGGTATCCAATTGATTGGCTGCGTGATTCATTTGTGAAACTTCCGGTGGTGAAGTCAGATGTGAACTGCGTCAGGCCGGTGCAAGGGTCGGTGGAACCTTATTCAGTGGAACCTTACACAGCAACTTGGCCACAGAAAGTTGGGGACTGGGAGTCTGCGACACCTGAAAATGGTGTAGATGATTGTAGATGGACATCCCAAGAAAAAGATTATTCTAACGATCCTGCCAGAGTTCACAAGGGTAGCAGTTTCCCACTTTTGCATACTTTTTCAATCTTTTTCATTTATATGATGGCCGAACATCCATGGTTCCACTAAGCGGCAGCCAAGGTTTGGCACTGGGTTGCTGCCTCCCTTTTAGTATTTTTAATTCCTGTCCGTGCCAAGGTAACATCTCTTCTGGCAAAGATGAGCGATGAAGCCACTGGGTGTATGCACGGGAATGCCAATTTTTGGGTCGCCATGGCTGCTTCATGTTGCTTCAATTTGGAATATGCCTGCATCAGTGGAAACTCTAGTTTTTTTCTTTCTTGTATAGAATGTTTGGGCAGCCAACAGCATAGGGCAGCTGAAAGGGGCAGTATTCACGCTGGTTTTGGAGCCAGATCCTGCACTGGTCAAGACCTTCTCGACTGAGAACTCTCGTGCAGTCAGATCGTACCGCAGTCATCCGCAGTCATCCGCATTCCCAACTTTCCCAAGCGATTGGTTTCAGAGTAGATGTTGGCAAACCAAGGGTGCCAGCGAGCCCCGCAAAGACGCGGCAGGCGGGGATTGGATTCCTTGTCCTGATTGTAGACATTTGTAGACGATAGCAACAAGGGAAGATCAGCCCTATGACACACCTCTACATCTCTCTCTTACATTAAGTTGTAATATAATTATAATATCTTATAATATGTTATAGTATGTTATAATTAGATATACTGTAACTATATAGTACATACTACTGTAGTATATATTATATTATAACAAGGTACATATACAATTAATATGTTATAGTTATGTAATCCGAAGCCAGGCCGCAGACGAAAGCAAGGCCTGGAGAAGCGGCCCACAGAGAAGCCACAAGAGGATGATCGGCCACTGGAGGACGAGCTTGGAAATGAAGCTGTTTGAAGTGGGGTATGGAATATTATATATATAATGTAGGTTACAGATTAGTGTGGGGAGGCCCCCCCCAAACAAATTTTGGATACAGAATAATGTGAAAAAACCAAGGTACCGGGTACGCAATACGGTGAAATCAAAAAAAATTGATAGATTTAAATTGATTTCAATTTACTTTCAATTGATTTCAATTTATTTTGAATTGATTTGAAGTTACTTTGAATTGATTTCAATTTACTTTCAATTGATTTCAATTTATCTTGAATTGATTTCAATTTGCTTTCAATTGATTTCAATTTATTTTGAATTGATTTCAATTTACTTTCAATTGATTTGAATTTACTTTCAATTGATTTCAATTTATTTTGAATTGATTTCAATTTACTTTCAATTGATTTGAAG
>Ga0126342_10011403_pt1 | contig 15879 bp, 12 predicted proteins | sample Cyp1metagenome_FD_92528 | JGI IMG/M metagenome (GOLD analysis project Ga0126342, IMG submission 92528) | Coral microbial communities from Lord Howe Island, Old Settlement Bay, Australia - Cyphastrea 1 metagenome | ecosystem: Host-associated > Invertebrates > Cnidaria > Coral ... | reverse complement strand
TCGCGAAATTAACTTCTGTGTTGGCCCAATTCTAGACATTTGCTTGATAGGCAAGGTGATGAAATTGTTTTGTTCATTTTTTTTCACTTTCAAATTCCCCTACGAATTTAAGCTACAAAGTTTGTGGCCACAAGCACTATACAGAGGCTTCCATTTTAGTCAGGCTAACCCTGAGATGAAATCCAGGTCCAAGATTTTGCAGGTTAAATTTTTAAATTTGTGAATTTCATTTTATAAAGGAATTATTTTTATCATGTTAGCCCATCATGAAAATCGCAGTGGCATTTTGTAGCATGACATGATGAGCTTCATGCTGGCTTATCAAATCAAACGGGCATTTTGTACCAAAAAAATATGGTCCAAATCTTAGTTTTGAAAAACAACGGAGGCATGATGATGCATGATCTGTATTGATCTGTGATGAATAATGAACGGTGATGCTTGATGGATCTTGATGGATATTGTTGAAACCAACGTTGCATTTTGTAGCAAAGATGTTCCTTTGCATGTGCAATCCTTGAAAATGAAAGGGTATGTCCTTGCAGGATGCAGTTGTTGAAAACGAAGGGGCATTTTGTAACAAGGGAAAACCTCCCCATATGTCAAGGTTGTTGAAACGAAGGGGCATTTTGTAGCTAAGGCTATGTTGGGGAAAAATGGAGCTCAGCAACCTCATTCTATAGCCCCAAGCTTGTGTTTTTTTTTATAACATACAGACCAGGGGTCACAACGTCTCACCTGAAATTCGATGGGGGATACTTTCAATGTTTTATCCATTGAGAACAATTGGGATCATGCTGTTTGGTGTTGTTTTCTATCGACCTCGTTTTGCAGCGTCTGATTGTTTGTTTTTTCTTGCGGCAAGGTTTACAAGTGCCACAAGATTGAGATACCTGAGGAGACAAACGACTTCGCTGGTGGTTTGTAAGATACTGTGATTTCCATCCCAAAAAACGGTTTTGTCCATTAAAAAAGGGTATACGCCATTTTTTTGCGGTAAACCTTAGATAATCTTAGATAATTAGATATGTTAATCTCTGTAAATGGGAATATTTACCAACCTTTTTTTTTCGGTGGCAAGGTTTCCAAAATCGGCCATGTCGCCATGTGGCAGTGGTTTGAACAATTTAGAAAATTTTATGATCAATCATGGGAATGTAAGGATCAATTTGGGGTATCCCCTATCCTGAAACAGAACACGATGTTTCCAACAAACCGCAAATGGGATCTGGGCGTAGCGATGTCACTGGCCGCCACTAAATGATGGTTTCATATGGTTACAATGTATCATGACATGGAAAATCGTCCCCAAACAGGCGAACTTTGCTGGTCTCGGAATTGCAGGAATCACCCAGAAATATGATGACATATGTTGATTTCCATCCCAACAAATCGGACGATGATCCCTGACAATTTTCCGATTCTTGATGGTCTCGAATACAATACAGTAACATATATGAAAATTAATGTTCATGTCCATCCTTGCATGAAATTGTGATTGCCAATGGCTCAGTGACTTCTTTTTTAGAGGTTTTATGACGTTGGGGTTCAGGATGACTTGTGCAATGACGCACAGGTCCCCTACCTGCACTTTTGTATCCCCATGATTGGTCAATTCAAACGGCACTGTTTGTAATTACTGGGTTCCCATTCTTGTTGAAGGGCTACTTTTACTATCAAATTTGTTGTGAATGATATAGAAATTTATTCTGGGTACTAAAAAAAGGGTTTGTTTATTTATATAATGAAAATCAAAGATTAAACAATTCCAATTTTGGCGTTTCCGCAAAAAATAGGGCTACCAGTACCACGTAAATCACTATTTCAGCAGTGTTCACAACCCGTGTTGGTTGATGATCATAGGGGTTTATTTATGCTACCCAACATCTTGGCGAGGATCGGTTCATCCGTTCAGAGAAATTCGTTACCAGCCAGGATAAATGGATGACATGAGCCACGTTTTGAACGCTGCTCGTTTGGTTTACAATCCATCCGGCTAATGCTCAATGATGGCTAATGTAGTTAATTAAGCTCAATAAAAAAACCCAACGAATCACAAATCATTTATCATCCATTATTCCTCCATCGAGCATCATCGCAACGGCAATGATGAACCGAGTAATACCCATCCATATCAAAACAAACTATACATAAAGATTGTCCCATTAAAACGAAGAACTGGAGATCATCCCACTAATCATTAATCATTGCATATCGTTAATCTCACTCATCATCCATGAATCATCCAGCATACGCATCCATTAATCATCATTAAAACGGCCAATTGGGATGAGTTGCCCCAGGGTTGCCCCATGACGACTAGGAAACCAGGCCCCAGCATCCACGCAGCGCTAGGATCTCTTTGAGTTAAAACCGCTCGCCATAACCAGACGCCTCTGGAACTTCATCAAGTGCGTCATGCTCCTCAGCAAGGATAGGGTGACGCAGCATTGAATATGTGGATTTAAGATGATTTAAGATGATTTAAATGGATTTCAGCATGAACAGTTGAGATTTCATGGGGTTTGAAGCATCAAAAAATGTGATGTTTGGTAGCACGTTCAGCATCACCATTTAAGAACTTCTCACTTCAGCTTGTCACTGGAGGATCATGCCAAAAAAGGGGGATTTCCATGAGGGATCCATCCATAGCTGGATGGTTTCATGGAAAATCCTACCAAAATGGATGATTTAAGGGTACCCCCATTTCACCTCCACATCTGAAAATGATGGGACCACCCCCCCAAATCGGGATGATATGTTGGTGATTTGCCTACCAATTGAAATGGCAATGGTTTGGGAGAAAATCCATGTTGGTATTGTGTTGGTGAGAAATATCCAGTGTATCCTAATAAAAGTGTTGGTTTCATACCATCATGTTTCAGATACATCAATATAAATCAGTAAATCCCCCCCCAAAAAAACAGCATTGTTTCGGACAAAGCCAGACATCATTGCTGGTTATATGCTAATAGGGGTTGTTTGAAGCCAAGCGAATCCCATGTTGAATCGGTTACCATCAGCTTTCCCATGAAAATTGTGCATGTGGGCTATCCACCGTTTTTGGACACATCCTCGATCCGCTGATTAAGAAACACATTTTCCTCAAGGTTCAGATGATTTCACATATCGTATATGGTTCTCCCCTATTTCCCATATTAGATCTCCATTTTGTCCTCATGCTATCCCCATGATGTGCCCATAATATATGCCACTAATCATCAGCCAACCATAGTTTTATCATTAATCTTCTTCAAAATATATATGGATACCGTTGACTTCCAAATATATACCAATTGCAATGGTTAATTCCATATTTATATTTCTGTGATAATCACAGATGATAGTCATACGGTTGCGAATAGTAGATAGTATAAATGGTGTGATGTAAGTATATGCTACACTACACCAGCAAAATATAGTCCATATGATCACTATTCTGTTTTTTGGAGATATGGTAAAATCTATGTATATATATATATATATATGTATGTATGATTAAAATGCATATATAAATCAGTTAAATTATATGTTATATAAATGTCTATAATTCTATATTTAAAAATAAATAATAGTTATATCCCATCTCCTTTTTCGGAGATCCCTTGACAGTTGCGTTGCGTCCCTCAGGTTCTGCCTACCCAAAACTCCCCCACGGGCCAAGCAGCCGGCAAGCGCCTGGGCATTACTGGGGATGGAGATGGGGCCAGCGTCCTCCTACCTCAGCCAGCTGGCCAGCAAGATTGACCAAGCCTTATTGGTGCCTTGGAGCCGAATTCTTGGGATTTTTGGGAGAATTTTCATGAAGATTTCAAGCCTGGTGCGGGAATCCTTGGGATAAAAGATTGGGATGATTTAACTGGGCAGCCAAGGAACTACGAAAAGTTTCCGGACCACATGATAGACAGTCCCGTGGGATAATGTTGGGATAGTATCAGGATAATACAAGCTTATAGCAGGCTGGGACATTCCATTATGAATTATAGATTGTGTTTTAATGGGAAAATCATAAAACCAAAATGAGTTTTTCAAGCAAGCCATGTTGTATTACCAGTTAGGGGACCATTTTCTCATGGCAACAATCATGATTAGATGGACGGTTGTCCCTTCCCAGAATTGATGTTGAGTAGTGATGCAGTAAAAAGTTCCCAAAAATTGGGAAAAGCATCCGCAGATGGATCCTGGTTCTGTCAAACATTTCAATTTCACCCAGACAGAAGATGATGATTGCAACTGGCAACTGACTAATATATTTGAATCGGTTGAGACCACCCACTAGAATACAACTATAGGGATATATAGGGATTGTCCAAGGTTACTCCTTATTCTTATTTGAAATCAAGGCCAAATATGTTGCTCCTTCAACTACCATCAACCATTTTGGCTGTTCTGAACAGCGCCGTTTTGGGAGAAGTGAAACCAACACGAAATCATTGGAACTCTCAGGTGTACCAGAGCCAACTTGCAAAGAGCTTGGTTGTCTATAGCACCTTGGACAGCAGATGTGCTGAATGGAAAATGGGTCAAGTCCAAGGACGGTGAATTCCAACATGATTCATTTGATTCATCCCATTAAAATGTAAAATTACAATAAATTACATGGACTAAGACTAGAAGTGGCCAAATTTGTGAATTCATTCTGTGCCGAATCATTGCGGGTGCATCACTGGGTGTGTCCGCGAGTTCGCTGGCTGTTGGCCACCTTTTTTTTGAGTCCTCATAGACTGCTGTTGTTTCACCTTTGAACAACATGGCACTATGTTATATCAGCTTACCATTTCCGTACCTTCGACCATGCTGCCAGTTTGTTTCTACCAGTTGGGTGATAAGCTTTGTTTAAAAAATGGATTATGAGCAGGTCTTAATCCTTGAGCAGAGATGTGAGTTTTGGAGTATCCCAGTTTGACGCGAATATTCCGAATCCCCAGAGAATGACATTCATTCACAATCAGGGGCAGGGTACGCTTGACTTTGCTCAACCTGATCGAACTTAGGCTGGTCTGGGGAATGGATAGAACCGAAAGACTCCCTGCTGCAGAATGGTTTGCGGAGTCCTTTTGTGCCATCTATTGCCATGTCTGTTTTGTCTTTTGAAGACAGCCCGGCCTTTGATGTGCTACGGGGTTAGCAAACTGTCTACCAAGCAAGTTTATATATACTTATACTATCTCATACTTACACTGTATTGTAGACCCGGATAAACAAGTTGCCAATGAATTGGTAACCACAGAAAACATCCATTTCAACTGGAACTTAAATTCTGACCGAAACTCGGCTGCCCGGTGGCCCGAGCGGCCGACCAAGCCCTTGCCAGGTCTAGGTACAATTACTGGTTGGTGGTTTGGAACATGACTTTTATTTTCCCATATAGAAGGGGAAATATATTGGGAATCATAATCCCAACTGACTAATTAATATTTTTCAGAGGGGTGGCTCAACCACCAACCAGATTAGGTACATACTTGTACTTGTGCTTTGTGATATGGGTAATATGTTCATGGCTCAACAAATCAGCCGCTGGGATCCGCTGGACAGCCGTCCTGACATCATGTATTAGGACATATTCTGTAATCATCCTGGAGAGAATATGGGATTTTCGAAAATATTTCAAATTTTGTGAGGATGTTTTGACCTACTCCAGGATGACCATACAAATTGATAAACGACACCATATATATAATATGTGTGTTATGTGCATAATGTGATCCATGTAGGTGGTTGCGTTCTGGGTTGCCAAAAATCTTCATGCTGTGTCCAGTGTCGTCACAAAACCATCAGCCAGGGCTCAGTGTGAAAAAACTTGAGCCCAACAAAATGACCAACGCTGGGTAGTCATGTTTGGACGGTTCATGAGATAAAAACCCTCTGGTAAACTAGCATGACTACTAGTATGGAAAATCACCATTTTTTTGTGGGTAAATCAACTATTTCAATGGCCATGTTCAATAGCTATGTTAGTTTACCAGAGGGTACTGGATGTATAAGTAATTGGAGATATAGCCAACCATCCCTATTTGGGAATGTCTGAAAACATAGGGGAAGACCTGAAAAACGCTCCAACATCTGATGGATCATTGTGAAACACAGAAACGGACCTAAATGGTAGGTGTATTAGGCGTGTATTAGGCGTGTACTAGGTGTACTAACCATTTTCAGACTCACCAAGAAAGCCCTAGTTGATCCTAGTTGTGTAGGGACTCAGTAGGGACTTTTTTTTTCCCTATGCACCAGCCCAGTTGTGTAGGGACTCTTCTTTTTTCCCTAACCAGCCCAGCCAAGGATGAGCTTTGTACACACTTTCCTTCCTTCATCGTGGCGGAAGAATGGAGACGCTGGGCTCGGACCATCTCTCACTATTCCCAGGAGGTGCGCAGAAAGAAAGAACCGACTGACTGACGAATCACTCATTTAAAGGATGCAAATCTCATTTGTGTTACATTTGTTCATATCAATACATAATTAGTTCAATAATATTTATATATGTGTTTATTACATATTAATACATATATTATATATCATGTAATCTCAGTCGTTTGTCAAACTCCGTTTTACCACTGTTCCAACGTTTTGGTTGTTTTTTTTTGTGCTCGAGCCTTCACTGACGGCTTTTGTAAAACCGATGATCGACTTTACCATGTTTATGATCTGAAAAGCATGTCAATAAACCCAAATATATGGGTATGGGTCAATACCTATAGATATATTACTATAGTGGGATGAACATCCATAAATCCCAGCTATGACTTGGGGTTCACTAGGTACCAGGGTTTTGACCCATCCCCATATGGGAGATATGATTTGGGAATCACCTCTACGGATTCTGCCAGGTCTGGAAGCAACAAAAACAATTATGACATTGCTAGCCATCCACCTCGATATCCTCCATCCACGTCATGGGGAAGTGGAACACAAACACCGAAATCAACATTCACTGCTTTAATGGAATTCATGGTGATTTACTAGTGGTTAATAGTGATGGTTAATAGTGATGGTTAATAGTGATGGTTAATAGTGATGGTTAATAGTGATGGTTAATAGTGGTTAATAGGCTATAAACCAACAACAACAACAACAACAGGAATATGATGGTGTTCTGATTGGTGGTTTGGAACATGACTTTTATGACTTTCCATATATTGGGAATAATATAATCCCGACTGACTAATATTATTTTTCAGAGGGGTGGCTCAACCACCAACCAGTATTGGTTTGTAATGTAACAAACTTGTGCTGCCACGTTTTGATTGCTACGAATTTGTGTTGATACGGTACTTCCTCTAAGCCAGCTCCTTGACTGCATCTTTTTCCACCTGTGATTTGGAAGATCTGGACACGGAACTGGAACGAAAATGGCAGTAACTTAACCGTAGATATAGTGATGATATCGCACTTATGGGGGTTAGAATCTTATGGTTGTACCCATTAATGACCCATTAATTTTGCTGATTCTGATTTGTTGGGTTTTGCTATCACTACTTGTTTACTTAGTGCTTTGAGCGCTGCCCATTCAGTGTCACATAAATCTGAAGTACTCTGAAATGTGTGTGTGTGGTATACTTTCTAAGTCCTTTTGAGTTTTTACCTGACAAAAAGAACATGCGAGGCGTATCGAACACAAGTCCTTTGAGACATATCCTGTTTACCGTCTTAAACCTATCATGCATCTCTGTGCGGACTTGGAGGCTGCACGACTGACACGTCTTTGAACCCTCCCTTTCCCTCCAAAGAACATATAGTACTGTAGGTCCGGGGTCCAGAGGGCCGGTATGGTCTTGTGGATAAGACGCATCTCTCATGCGTGCGGAGAGGCGCACTACCCCACCCCTCCAGTTAAGGGGTGTGGTCCGTAAACACGATCTTACGTAGATCCGGGGTCCTAAATTCAATAGTCCTACTGGGAAAACCGACCTTGATTGGATATGTCTTGTTGTTTTATTTGATTTCCCTTCAAAATCCCAATCCGATGAAATCCCCGAATTCCCTCAAAAATCCAATAGTTTCCAACGTTTTGACCACGTTCCCATGGCGCCAATCTAGGCGCAGCTGGATTTGCTCCAAGAGCTGGAAACGCGTCTGGAGTTCCTGGATGAGATCGAAACTGGCCTCGGTCATCCGCGACTCTCAGAGCTGCAGTATTCCTATGGTGTCCTGGTGATTCGGCGGATGGTGATGGATTTTGGGGATTATTTTGGGGATTTTTCTGAACAGAGATCTGGGATTTATTGGGATGTTGATGTAATTAGATGTTTTGGCTGGCAAAAAAATATATGTTTCTTCTATGTATGTATCAAATCCCTCCAATAATGAGGGACCCTGAATCAATACATCGAGCACTTAACCAGCGGCTTTTTGAATGTTGTTTAACAAGTATGATATAGGGGGAAGGGGATGATGCGGTATAGCCCCCCAGAAAGTCACAGTATGGTGGTTTATTCAAATTGGAGAATGTCCCAGAGCATCATAGAAACAGTGCTAATGACAGAAAATATCAGAAATGTTGCTGTCATTGAAATAATATTTGGCGGAATAAAGGGTTGGCAGAATTTGGCAGTTTCAAGCATGATGTGTCTTCTGTTCCTCTTGGGAAACACGATCATCCCAGTTGACCATGTTTTTTTAAATTACCAACCAGATGAACAGTTGTCGGCGGCTGCGGCTGAGGTTGGGATACCAATGCAGACCGCCATTTGCTTCAGATCTTTTTTGTTTCTAATGCACGACTATTTGTGATCAGTGGTTTCACATATTTTTCATTTCAAACCATAGAAATGGGATCATGATCTCCAATGACAAGCATATTCGTAATATTTTGTAATGGGGTTGACACCAGCAATCAAGTTTTTGTGGCATCTACACTTTCGTATACTTTCGTCAGTTTCGCCAGGGGAGATCCTTGCCAAGTCATATGACTCATACGACCTCACCACAAATGGTAACTAGAAAGGTGAAGTATCTCAAATAAATGTTGCCCCAAATCTCGTTTGACCATTAATTACACAGTATCCACCTGATATGGACGCGACCAGTCTATGTGGTGAGTAAAGCAGGTAATGAACATATTGAGGGGGGGGACTAACTCGGGGGTGCAGTAAGTGCATGTATAACCATAGTTGCGGGGGCGCCAAACCCCCCGGAACGGCTGTAATCCCATAATTATTGCCGTGATATAATAAGCTCAACTGTATGGGATAGCAAACTACTACAAGATCCATTCAACAGGTGGGTTATTACAAACAGTAAGCATCAGTAAGCTATATAATATACCTACAGTATGAACCATTCCCATGGTTTAGCTTGCACAACTTCATCATTTTTTTGGCATCATCCATGGGGATCATCCATTCCTACTTTTGCTGTGGCTCAAAACTGATTTATCCCAAAATGATCCCTAAAATGCGAAAGATTCCATGTATTCCATAGCCCAAAACCACAAAGATTGGTTTTTACATTCCATATGAGCTATGGTCAATACTCATGGTTAATAACCATTAATAGGGGCTAGTCATCCAATGGTTCATAGGGATTTATAATAACCATTATAAGGATCCTTATTATGGATGGGATGACCATGGCTCATATATTTATGGACCAATTGGATGCTTCCGCAAAAACCACCAGCGCCGGGTCTAGTCTCGTGACCTCGGGCTAGGAGGAGCTGTCCCTTCTGAAGGCCTTCACCACAGTGGTGTCCCCCTCTATTTGGAAAATGAAGCCGCACATCCATTTGTCAATGCTGCAGAAGTCCCATGCCACACTGATGATGCCTGGATATGTATATGTCGTTAATTTTTGTGGCGGTAAACCACAGGAACAAGCAAAAAAACAATTATCAAATTTATTTGGGCTACTTAGACATACTGTATATATATATATATAGTATATATATATATATATATATCTAATTGGGGTTTGTTGGCTTCAACTCGCGAATGCATAGCGGCGCATTTTTTCATGGAAGAATTCAAGCTTCTGAGATGGGCGCGGGCCAGAATTGGGTGCCAAACATAAAGGGACCACCTAACTATCATGTATGTGTATATATCTATAACATGCTTTTGTTTTTTGTTACTATACTATATCAGCAAAATTATAAATGTACAGATATTTGATAGTTGTTCATTGTCTGATTTCTTTGGCCAATGTCCTTGGGATTAGTATGATCTACCTGAGCCACTTCACCAAAGTTTGCTGGTTGATGCTATGAAAAAAAAATACATGGTCTCATTAAAAACCACAGGACAAAGAATCTATATATATATATACTCAAGTGAAATTGTACCCATGGACTCATGGGAACTATAATCCAAGCAATTGAAACTATGATACAAACTATCTCAAATAGTTTAGAGGTTTAGAGGCTACCATTTCTTTTCATCCAATTTGGTTTCGCCCCAGCTCAAGGAAGTCGGCCTTCTACATCAGCAAGCGCCTCATCACCCAAATCATTCGTTTTTTTGAATGTGTCCTCCATCAGGACGGTGGTATCGCTTGTAGCTTTGGCCGGCCGAGTGGAGTGCGATCATTCCCAATTTTTTTAAAGGATTCTAAGAACCCCCAAAAAAATGTCCCCAAAAAGTTGTCCCCATATATTGTACCATACCCCATATACGCCGTATATGTTTGGATAGTAAGAACGATATTACCAATCACTCCTCAACTCATCTCACCATGTTGGGGTTAGAAATGGGTGCTCCATCACATCCAGTGGCGACATAGCCCAAGGTTGGAGTCATGATAGCGTTTTGCTGCCGTCCCAGTTCCGGACAAAGCCATCTCAAAAAGCCAATATCACATGGTCATTCAATATAACATGTACATGTACATATATATATATATATATATAATTATATATATATATATATGCTCAACGCCCCCCACAGAACCCCAACTAATGTATGTGTTACACTTTTTCTTTGGACATGGTTGTTTTTTTGATGAAGTAGAGCCAGAGTAAGAAGCATGTCTTGATCAGCCATATGTGATATACAAAGAACAAACCTTGATTATAGCTTCAATATGCGTTTGATTTACAATTTTATTGACCATGAAAATATCTTGAATAAACCTTTGATATACCTTTAATATACCTTGAATATGCCTTTTAAATACCATCCAATACACCTTTGGTATTCCTGCAGTATACCATTTCATATACTTCTGGCATACCATTTGATATACGACAAATCTACCTCTAATACCAATTAATTGACCTTGAACATACTTTTAATATACCGTTAGTGTACCTTGAATACCGTCAAAACAAATATGTTTAAGATACCATTTAATATACCTGCAGCATACCGGTTCATATATAGCATGAGTATACCTATACCTGTATTATTCCCTCAATCTACCTGCAATATGCCTGTATTATACCATTGAATATACCTGTAATTTACCATTGAATTTGTCTTTAGCATGCCATGTAATAAACAAGTAATATATGTTTGGTTTATCTGCAATATACCTTCAGTATACCATGTCATTGACCAGAACATATCTTTAATATACCTTTAATGTACCTTTATATACCTTCAATATACAATCTAATACGGACGGCTTTAATATCACATTTAAGATACCTTTAGTAGAATTTTAGCTTAAAATCTTATAGGCCATTAAAGTATCTTTAATGTACCTGTACTATACCTCTACAATACCTTTCGTAACCAATTAACTTGATTTCCAGCTACCTTTAATATAGCACATAATATATATATATATATATACACGTGTGTTTTTACCATTTCATGTGTCATTATATAATACAATTAATGTTTAATACATCAATGTATGATATAGTATCTAAAATACCGCTTTATTCACCTTTACTAAACCATGAATACATGCATATAAACCTTGCATATATGTTTAGTATAGTATACCTTCGACATACGTTTTGAATTCTCTCTATTACACCTTTATGATATGCAAATTAATTCACCTTTAGTATACCTTAAAGATACCATTTGCCCATGGAAATATCTTTAATATACCTTTCGTATACCTTGAAATACAATTTTATTGGCCCATGAAAATATCTTTAATATACCTTTAGTATGCCTTTACTATACCTTTAATATTCATTGAATATACCTTTTAAATACCATCTAATACCCCTTTAATATACCTGTACCTTTAATGCACCATTTCATATACCTTTAGTATACAATTTCGAAAGCCTTCAGTATACCATTTAGTATGCCTTTGTCCAATTCAAGTCGTATACCTTTAGAATACCATTGAATATACCTTGCATACACCTTTAGTACATCTTGAATATACCTGTAACATCTTGAATGCAAACTGTCCCAAAAAATAAGTCAACAAGAGAACATCAATTTTCCATATGTTTTTGGAGATCCAAAATATGGAAAATTAAAAAATCATTGAAGAAACACAAAAAAAAACAAAACAAACAATATTTGGATATTTTTTGGGGAAGGCACCAAGGAGAAAAGCAAAACAAAAAAAACATATTTGGAGACTTTTTGGAGAAGGCCCCAAGGAGAAAACAAAAAAACACAAAAAAAACAAAAAAACCTTGTTGGGAAGCCCAAACGCGATGCTAGAGAGATTCAACGCGAACATTTGGCACCATCAGTGGAAGTCGTGTAAACACAGCACCGTGAACATTTTTGTCAAGTCAGGATCAACCTTCCAACATGAATGGTTTAATACACAAATTGATATTTATTTTTGGATCCATGGAATCCATAGGTACCCAGTTTTGACCCATATCCGTTTGGGTTATGTATGTTTCCTTCTATATGCAGGTTGGGTGCTGGAACCTCTTTGTAGTGTAAATACCCTCTCGGCCCTTCAGTGAGGGAATCTCGAAGTCCTCCCAAATTCAGAGAAAACTTGTATGGTCAAGTTTTGTGGTGCAGGGAACCATAGATGTTTGATCATTTTTTCCCTGAAGCGTATGCGTTTGCCATTGGGGTGAGGGACCAGGAGAACTAGCCCATCTGAAATTTCTAGCCCATAAGTATTATGGCTTGCGCCGCGCCTGGAAATTTAGCTGTACTTGCAGCCAGTACACATCATCAGTGGAGACCTGCTGCAGGGCCAGCAGGCACCTCCAAAACAGCAGAAGAAGCATGACTACCAGCAGAAGATTCAGGCAGATTCAGCTATTATCTTTGAAGGAAACGTCATGATGGAATTCAGCTGATTTTTTTGTGAGGTGGGCAGAAGCCATGACGAACTGGCCTTGAAAAGCCCAAGATTGCATTCCCCTAAGAATGGCCCCGGGCTTTTTCTCAGCTTTGAGACTCTGTATAGGACACCCCGTAACTGATTGTCTAACACAATTTCTACAATCTTGACTGTAACTGATTGTTTGCAGATTGCAATGTGTTGACTGGAAAATTACCCTTCACATCCCAACCATGATGATAATGATGATGATGATGAGGATGATGATGATAATGATGAGGATGATGATGATGATGGTGATGATGATGATGATGATGGCGATGACGATGGTGCTCACAGTTCCAAAACTTGACGTTGGTGGAACAACTTGGGCAAGGAGGATTTGGAACTGTTTGGCGGGCCACAGCGGACACAGATTGCAGAACCGGCAAAGAGGCCGCAGTCAAGTTCTCCAATAAGTAGAGACTTGTTTCTTTTGGGAGGGCGAGGGCTGACAATTCAAAGACCCTCCCAAAAAGTGACCAAAAAACAAAAAGACCCTAAAAGTCTCCAGATGTTTTTTGTTTTTTTTGTGTTTTCAATGTTTTTTTGGTTGTTTTCTCCTTGGTGCCTCTCCCAAGAACTATCATTTGTTTGTTTTTTTCCATGTGTTTTTTCCTTGTGGCCACCACCAAAAGAGTCTCCAAATATTGTTTTTCTTATTGTTTTCAGTTTTGATTGATTTTTAGAAGCCGATTTTTGGGTTCAATATAGAGCCTATGTACCCTACATATATGTACAAATCATGATAATATTTAAGTTGCAGATGTGTGTATTTTACGCGTATTTACAATGTTTTGAAGGGATGACCCATTATCGTTTCTAATGTACTTATATATGATCCTCAATATGGGGGTTCTGGGGGGGCGGTGACCGCAAATATATATATATATATATATATATATATATCAGACATCCCATTACATCTACCAATTTTGTGGGTTGTATACTGCTCCTTCTATGGACAAGCCCGGTATGTTACTCATCGCAGGATGATGTGCGAGTGAAGTCCTTTATTCAGGAACAGCGTCAGCCTCGAAATATCAGGCGATGGGAAAGAAACGACACCTGGTTTAGCCCTGTGGAATGTAGTACTACTGTGGTAATAATGGGATAATCTTGGGAAGATACTGTATTGGGATCATATTGAACATCCTGTGTAAAGAGAATTTGCTTAGCCAGTCATCATTTGTAAAGTATGGAGAAAACAGAGCCACTGAAAGCTACTTGGTGGGTCACCCCACTTACTAAATAGGTTATATCCTTGGTTTTGTTCGTGGAATAAGCCGGGTGAATCCACTTTTAACTGGGATGACCTAGCCTACCTGCATTCGTGGGAAGCACCAAGTTGGGTGGGCGTCCATTTGCTGAAAATACGGGAAGATATGTCATAATGTTGGGAGAATGCTATCATAGATGTTTTTTTAACACGGGACTACTGCCACTCAGTTTTCAGACATTGGGGGCCAATTTACATCAATTTACATATTCAGTGCGTGATCACTATTTTGTGGGGGTAACCCCAGGATTTTGTTCACCTTTTGGTCACAAGAAGATATAAGCTTGGAAGCCACCTGGCAAAGGCAACAAAATACATGCAAATGAGAAGGTTTTGGCTGAAAGTGGATGTCCAAAATACATCAAAATACAACTGAAGATCATTTGGGTTGCAGATACCTCAATGTCCAAATTGTATTTGTAATGAGTAGAGAGAACATACAAAGAACATCCTATATATATACGTATAAATATATATATATATATATATATATATATGCAGGCAATAAAAATTGGAGTAGCACGAGCAAGATTGCGATGGAATGAAATTTGGATAGATGATAGATTCTGATAGATGTCTATCATGTTCTGTCCTCTGACTTTGGAGTTTAAAATCCCATATAAGCCCCATTTTCCCTGCATTTTTTGAGTGTTTGGCCCATAAGCCTATATACATAAATCTCGCCTTTTCAGGTGGTATTTCTGGGCATTTCTGACCTGGCCCCAATTCGCTGCGGCGGATGGCAAAGACCTGATGAAACATTTGCACGTGCCGGATCAAGACCCAGAGTGACCTGGCCTAATGACTCAAATGGAGGTTTCCTAAGTCATGGAAGGTACCCGGTACCCCAAATCATCCCAATTTTTTTTTGTTGTATAGCATGGTATAGACTTTTTATTGGGAGATTGGGAAAAATTATTATGGTGAACTATATTCACACACACATATATATATATACTTTATATATATATATATATCGGTAAATATTGGACCTGGACCCATTTTCTTTATATTTATATTTTGGGATATTATGGAACAACCCCCGAACTCGCCATGGAGGTTTAGTTCGCTGGGAAAATCATGAAACAATTGAAGATTTTCCAGCCATGTTTGATGACACCAGAGGGTGTGGTTTCCCAATGGAAGTTTGTTCACTGAAAATTCATGGGGCACATCTTTTTGGGAAAGACTTTTTCCCGAATGCGTAGCAAGGGTTCCCGTTTCACTCTGGGGGTCTGGGGGTTGAGGGTGTGTTCGCTCGACGTTGCGCACCCGTTCGCAACTGCTCTCAACAGTAAGCAACCGTTCGCAACTGTACGCAACCGTCTGCAACCGTCCGCAACCGCCCGCAAACGTTCGCACGAGGTCGCTAGTGCCCATGGCAAGTTCTGCAGCAGGGG
>Ga0126342_10011402_pt1 | contig 15879 bp, 15 predicted proteins | sample Cyp1metagenome_FD_92528 | JGI IMG/M metagenome (GOLD analysis project Ga0126342, IMG submission 92528) | Coral microbial communities from Lord Howe Island, Old Settlement Bay, Australia - Cyphastrea 1 metagenome | ecosystem: Host-associated > Invertebrates > Cnidaria > Coral ... | reverse complement strand
GTTTGCGTTTGGTTCATGGCAAGGAACTGCCGGTTCCCAAAGGTTGGAACTCACGCTTGCCAACGTGGGAACCACAGGTTACCATTGCACGGAACTGCCGGTTCTCACAGGTTAGAAGTCATGGCTTCCAACCTGGGAACCAGAGGTTACCATTAAGCAACTGCCGGTTACCAGAGGTTGGAACTCATGCTTTCCAACCTCGGAACCATAGGTTACCATTGCAAAGAACTTCCGGCCTTAAAGGTTGGAACTGATGGTTCCCATTGTGGGAACCAAAGGTTACCATGGCAAGGAACTGCCGGTTCCCAGACGTTGAAACTTACGGTTCCCAACCTAAGACTAGAGGTTGCCATTGCAACGAATTTCCGGTTCCCAGAGGTTAGAACTTATGTTTTCGAAGCTAAGCGGCTATCATGATAAGGAACTTCGGGTTCCCGAAGCTTGACACTCATGGTTCCAAACCTGAAGAAGCATACGTTACCAGTGGAAGGATCTGTTGATTCCGAAAAGTTAAAACTCATGGTTCTTTATGAGCAACGTGTGCAGTGTGGCAATGTTTTTCTTTCTCAATAGTTCTTCTTGAAACAGTTTTGCTTTGTGAGGCTCTTCTTCCGGACCCGGCTGTGAGCATTGGACAGTTTCATTAACAAAGTGCGACTTTCTTTTGCTCCGTGCATATGCGTCTTCTCCATTGTAAGATGCGTTCATAATGTGTTTTGTTGTGGCAAGCTTTGCGCTTTGGTTTTTGTGATTGTGCGATTTTATTTTCTATTCGTTTTCCAAAATGAATAAGTTGGGACTCCTCCTGTAAGGAGGATACAAACCTTATTCAACAAATGGAAAAATTTTGGCTTGGCCAAAATTAGCAGTTACTAGTATGTGTTTTGCAATACGTTGCAGATTCCTCACGCGTACCTTTAGGGTTGCGGAAACCGAAGCTCTTTAATTTTGTTTGAGACAAACACTGTCTTATTTTCTGGATCAAATTCTATATGAAGTTTGATCTTTCTGTTCTGCGCTCATCAACTTGTTGTGACAAGTCATTGTTATTCAATTTTGTTCTCTCGGAACATTTTGGTTTAAGGGAGGGAGTGGTGGGAACCTTCGTGTTTTTCGAACAGCAAGACCCACCCAAAAACCTCAATGGTTTTTTGCCCCCCTTTGTCTTCTGTTTCTTGCCTAGCCCATAGCCTAAGTGCACGGGCACACGTACGTTTCCCCAATTGCTTTGGAAAAAAGGGAGTGTGCGTTTCTGACTTCAGCTGATTTGATTTGCATTTTTTCCAGAACGACTTTAATTTGTTTCCGAGGATTTTTCCGCGTGTGCGTTTAGAACACAACTGCGTTTTCCAAAATGAATAATACCAGTCGAAAATGCAGCCAACATTACAATTGGATCAATGGGTGCCATCTGCCATAGGCCCCGGGGATACAGAGCATTGACGGAGTTGGACCAGACAACTTTGGTCCTAGAGATCGATCTGTCGCAGACGGTGTTGGAGGAATGGATACTAGCATGTCCTCCCAATGGGCCGCTTATCATCTCTTTAGTCCAAGAGACTCTTGAAGATATTCGGACGATCATAGAAGCCTGATTTTCAACTCGAGAGCCCTGGTAGAACAACAGAGTTCTAGGGTGTGGGCGACAGTTGCTGCTACCGAGTAGCGATAGTCGAGAAAAAAGGAGTGTCTTGCAGCTCAGCAACACTACCAGATCATGATGAAATGCATGGCATCAGAGCCAGGTGTCAATCAGAAAACACGCATGATCAGGTTTCCAGGGGATCGGTGGAATCTTGTGTTTCTCCGCAGCCCGATTTTCGGGGAAGCCAGGACCTCAACTGAGAGGCAAAGTTCACGACACAGCTCTACCATCCTTCTCTAAAGAAATTGTATTATCACTGGTCAAGAGATTGATTTCCCAGTTTTGGCATCAGATGTACTATCATGGTAACACAGAAACTAAAGTTCGAACAACAGGGGACAGATCTTTGGGGTGTCCAGCGTGATTTCAGATCCATGTCTGTCTTGACTTTAGACTTATCATTAATCAATCCGTACCTCCCTTTTTCATCTCGCCTTAGACCCTGAGATCGGCCATGTCCGCTCTTGACAGCAAGGCCGCGTTTGCGGAGAGAATGAAACAGCTGGGGGTGGAGGATGAGCTCAGAGGCGAGCTACAAGCAAAAGGGTTTGAGACCTTCGGATCATTAGCTTTCGCAGTGTCAACGACTCCCCAGCAGATCACTGATGCAATTTTGGATGCTTGGTTGTTGAAGGTCACGAACAGAGACTTGAGCCCATACCAGACTTCTTGCATTGGTAGATTAGTTGTGGAATCCCATGCTCTGGCTTTGAACGATTTGCAGAGGAAAGTAGATCAGCCTTCGGACCCTCAATTGGCCACACGAAAGCTACCAATGGCAGAACGTCAAGCCCGACAGTTGGAGCAAGAAGCCAGACTGGAAGGCATCATGTTTTCACCAGAAGTAACGCCAAGCCACGCTTTGGTAGACCTGTGCGTGAATATGTTGGAGCAAAACGTCTTGACATGGATCAAGCCTGAAGAATGCACATCCAGGTCTCAAGAAATCCAAAGTTTGAAGCGGGACTCAAAGGTGTCATTGGATGCCAATGGTAGCATCAAAATCAGTTCCAAGGCGGCCTCTACAACCTGCGCCGTTAGTTCTGAGTTGGATCTTAGGAATGCCCTTCAGAGAAGATCCTTAGCAATGGATCAGGCAAAGCTTTGCTCCTTCAAAGAAATAGAGATGTGGGTGCAACACCTATTCTTGTCGCATGAGAGAGCACGGCCTTCCGGATTTGCCTCAGTGACATTGCAGCAGATCATCGAGTGCGATAAACAGATGTTTATCCGGGCGTCCAACAATCTAGTTGGTCAACTGCAAACTGAGCCAGGATCAGCAGTGACACCGCTGGACAAGGAGATCAAAGCTCTTCGTACATCACCCGAGTTGATGCCATATCTGATGCCCATGCCGGTCAGACCAGCACCAAAGACCAATCCTAAGCCTGACAAGAGGCCCACATCCGATGCATCCGATCGTCCCACCAAATACCAGAAAGGCAAAGGCAAGGGCAAAGGCAAAGGAAAGTCCAAATCAAAACCAGGATCCATAGATATCCCACAAGGATGTGTGGCAAAGACACCAGACGGAAAGCCGTTATGCTTCGCCTTCAACAAAGGTGTCTGTGGATTCAGGGGATCGGGGCCCCGATGCCAACGTGGATACCATCTGTGCTACAAGCAGGGATGCCACAAACCTAAGCCCTATCACGAGTGCAGTCACTCAGCCGAGTGACAAATGCAGTGCTCAGGCGGGGACCCAATGCCGTTATCGTCGCCTAAGCCGAGTGCAGTTTCACCTCAGCATCATCCATATCAGATGCAAGTGTCACCTCAGCAGCCTTTTGCAGTCGAAATCTGTTGTGGGCAGGCCTCATTGTCCAGAGCGTTGATCGATGCAGGTTTTTCGGTTTTTGCAGTGGACCATGTTATGCATGACCCTCAGGTGCCAGTAACCCTCTTGGATTTGACCCAAGCCGACCATCAGAAAATCTTAATTGACCTTTTGACCAACCGGCCGCCAGACTACATCCATTTGGGCATGCAATGCGGCACCGCATCCCGAGCCAGGGAAAAGCCCGTTGCTAGGGATAAAATTAGACAGGGGGCTCCACAACCCCCACCACTGCGTTCTGCAGATCATCCATTAGGCCTGCCCCACATTAATCCAGATTCAACATCAGGCATCAGGCTGAAAAAAGCCAACCAATTGTACAGATTTGCTATAGACATCCTCCTAATCGCTATGAAATATAACTCAGTGATTAGCTTGGAAAACCCGTATAGATCTTGGTTTTGGGCAGCCATTTTGGCATATGTTCAGGCCCAGAACAATTCTGATCTTACAAATTTTGGGATTCTCTCACAGAGATTTTCTTTCACAACTGCTGCCACGGCGGCCAAAGAAAGAAGGGAACCCGCTGGGAATCCACTCGGGGTGTCTTTGACTTGTTGACAGCACATTGCCAAAATGATCATGACCACTTACCATATCAGGTTCGATCCGATGATGGCACATGGACCTTCGACACATCCAGTGAAGCAGTATACCCAGCCTTGTTGGCAGCACGTGTTGCCGCAGCCGTCAAAAAATTTTTGCAGGCCAAAAACATTTCGTTTTTTCCTCCCCCCAACCCTAGGATTAAAACCTTGGCTGTTCAGCACCGGCAGCACAAAAGACGCTCCCAACTTGTTCCTGAGTTTGCCGCCATCAGGTGGCTCCTGTCCACCGTTAGCCTCACCGACCAGCAAAAACTGATCCCTTCATCCTTAAGGGGAGAATACCAAGAAGGGGATCCAGAAGAAAGGTCAAACGGAGACGTCTTGGTGGGGACTTGGTACACACCAACGCAATTTGTGAATGAAGCTCAAAATGCACGCCATCCTATGGATGAGAATGCATTGGAGAAGATTACAAAGGAGGCGATTGAGTTTGTGTCATGTAATCCCCCAGAACTTGTGTCGATAGAAAGGAAAAAGAACTTGTTGAAGGCCAAAATCCTGGCCAAGCAACTGGAGGGTCAGGAGAAGACGTTGCAGAACAATCTTCCTGGCTCGATAGCAAAAGTGGTTCAAGGAAAGAAAATATTACTTTGGCAAAAGTTGCTGGAACAGAATGGGTACGATGACATGGAGGTGGTGCAGTTCATGACGGAAGGAGTTCCCCTCGTAGGAACGCATGACCATCCTAAGTGCTATCCTCTGAAGATCAAGCTTGCATCCACCACAGAAACAGAGCTTAGAGACTCGGCAGTGCCTTGCAGGTTGGCCATGGAAAACAGGAGGCCGCAAACCGATGCGCCGGGCTTTGCTGAACACTTGGAGGAAACAGCACTGGAAGAGGTTGACATGTTGTTTCTTGAAGGACCTTGCCAGTCAGCTGCAGAAGTGACAGAGGCCCTCGGCCATCCTAACTGGCGCATAGTGAGGCGTTTCGTTATAGAGCAGGGGGCAAAACTGAGGCCCATAGATGACGGACTGGAGGCGCAGTTGAATTCGGCATACACTTCAACGATCAGACTTGACTTGCAAGATGCAGACTATGTGATTGCCTTGACATTAGAACTTGGGAAGACTAAAGGCTTCGATTGGGTAGGCAAAACCTTAGACCTGTCCAAGGCTTATAAGCAATTGCCCATTAGGCCAAGTCATAGAGATCTGGCAGTGGTGTTCTTCAGAGATAAGCAAGGGAAAGCCAGATACTATATTCCCAATGCCTTAATGTTTGGGTCAACGGCCGCAGTGTACGCATTCAACCGAGTCAGTAGATCAATCTGGTTCTTGATTAATGTTCTTTTGAAAGCACCTTCAGCGGTGTATTTCGATGATTACCCCATGTTTGCACCGAAAAAAGCTGCGCCAGAGACTGATGCGTTGGTGTCTGATTTCCTAGATCTCTTGGGGTGGCGTCATGACAGAACGGGACCAAAAGGAAAACCGTTTGCGCCATCGTTTGATGTGCTGGGAATGACATTAGACCTGACCAACTTGAAGCAAGCCGGAGTTGTGACCTTGAAAAATGGATAAGATCTCCTCCAAAATTCTGGGAATCCAACAGTCTGGCAGCATGAGTTTGGCGGAGGCGCAGGAAATCCATGGCCTTTTGAGCTTCGCTACAGGATACTTTGCAGGGAGATCTTTGAAGTACTCATGTTTCAACATCTTTTCCTTGGTAGACAAGGGCAAGTTCCAATCCAGGCAACTGAAAGCTTGGTGTGAAGAAGTTCTTGTTCTGCTCAAAAGTGTCCGGCCCAGGACCATTCCAATTACCATCAACACAAAGACCGCACTTGTGTTCACAGATGGTTCCTGGGAAAAGGGAGTAGGAGGCCTAGGAGCGGTGCTTCTGGATGAGTCCACAGGTTCCAGCGTGGTGATACAGGACGAGGTGCATGGAAGTCTGCTGTCGTTGTGGAAAGGGACACTCGGAGAACAACTCATCTGTCAGATTGAACTCCTTGCGATGATGCTAGTAAGATGGCAATGGATGCACGAGCTTCATAATCGCCGCGTCCTTCTCTTTGTTGACAACAATTCAGCAAGGGGGGGACCATCAAAGGTCGATCCAACAGTCCTTCAATGGACGACCTGGTCAAGGCCTTCTACTCGATTGAAGTTCATCTGCCGTCTTTTTGGTGGATAGAAAGGGTGCCAAGCAAGAGCAATCCTGCAGACGAACCCTCCAGGTTGGCAGGAGAGCAGGCATCCGTCAGATGGGGAGCCCGTTTCATAAAGGGATTCCAGTGCCAACATCAAGTAGCTGAATGGCTAGTCCAAGCCGCGAAGAACGGAGCCGAAGCAGTCGCCACAGATTCGGTTTAGAGAAGGGCGAAGATGGAAACCGAACCAGTCCAACCTGACTTCCAAACCGATGGATCACTGTCAGCAGGTTGGAAAGATCAATGTACAGACATCAAATGAGATATCAGAATCGATATGGAAAAAGATGCGGATGGCAGCTGCTTGAATTTCAGAGTTCAAACATGTCGATTGATGTGACGAATCCATCAATATAAGTCTCAGAAGTTTTTAGGTTCAAAGGATAGGTGACAAGAAGGGATTTTACACAACGTGGAGATTACTTTCTTGGAACCGTACTTTGAGAGTTTTGGGACACATCACAAAACGACCTAAAAACTTGTAGGGTTGAAAAACAAGGAGTTAAAACGAAATATTTTTTCAGAATAATTTCCAAGTTGAAGTTTGAGTTGGATGAGCATGATTCATTGAACCAGTTCAGAGATGAATTCAATGATTGCATCGTTTGGCTTAAGACCTTCAACGAAGAAGGCAAGGAAGGCAACAAAGCCTCCTTAACAAATTGGAGTGAAAGATGTCATTTTTCATGTCACGTCAAATTCAGATTTAATTTCATGACATGACATGGACATGATGTAACACTTCAATTTACTTCTTGTTTTTTCTCTCGCCCTCCCTCTCCTTAAAACACGGGGGGAAAATGGAAACCGAACCAGTCCAACCTGACTTCCAAACCGATGGATCATTTTCAGCAGGTTGGAAAGATCAATGTACAGACATCAAATGAGATATCAGAATCTCAAACCTCGATTCTTCCCCCGATATGGAAAAAGATGCGGATGGCAGCTGCTTGAATTTCAGAGTTCAAACATGTCGATTGATGTGACGAATCCATCAATACAAGTCTCAGAAGTTTTTAGGTTCAAAGGATAGGTGACAAGAATTTGCTTTGTTGGCACTCTGTGATGACGTTCTGGGGATTGCATGATGCTGGTTGCACTGGAACGATGTTTGGGAAAATCCACTGTTTGGGAAGATCCGTGGAGAAAATGAACTGAGTGTTTAAGGGCCCGGAACGCGGTAGTTGGCTCGGTTTTTGCTTCGCTGTCTGGTTGGTTCTTTGTCTGGTGGGGGCCCTTGTTTTGTTGGTTGCTTTCCTGCCGTCTGAGCCTAATTATTTGCTTGTTTCACCCATTGCGATTACTGCTGATGTCTGACCTTGGCGTAAGAGCCTCACAGGCAGAACCCGTGCAAAAAAAACCATCGATCACTGGAACAGCACGCGGTGCTTTTTAATCAAGGCATATGTGCTGGAAATTGTGCAGCTACTTTGGTGGAACATCGCTTTGTTTACGGAAACTAACATGACTGTCCAAATACTTCTTGCCATCACGACAGCGTCGCTGGTGCCATTAACAAACCTCCTGCTTCGCATTTGGTCTGTTTGCGTTCAGAACATCACGTGAACCATGAACATGCAGGTGATGCGGAGGGTCAAATCGCGAAAATTGGGAGTTGAAATAAACGTAAACCAATGGGAAAAATTCCGCGCGCCTGTGGCCAATAGAAATCATTGATACAACAATTCTTGATGGAAATGGTTTCCAAATGTGCAAAATGTGTTGATTTTGAATGGTTGCTGTGAACCCATGTTTCTCGGGAACATTTGCCAAACAGGTCAAACGGGAACTTTTTTGGAATCGAATGGTTCGGAAAACACACTCACAACACACTTTGCAAAAACAACTGCACCAAACTCAAAATTATGTTTCGAACATGCGCAGTGCCAATAGACGTGACTGTTTTGTCATCCATGTCAGACAAACGGCGCACAATTCGTGTGGACAATTTGGTTCAAAACTTAAAAATAGGATACGCTGCACAACACCACGTGCAAATGGATGGAATTGGATGAACATGCTAAAAAACAAATTTCAAGTGTGGTCCTTCGATTCTGCAGATTCGCAAAACATGTTTGTACGATTCTTGCCTGCATGGAAAAAAAATACATGATTTGTTCCATGCAACTCAGTCTTCAACGAAGGTGCCTTGCCTGGAAACTGCCATGGCTCGTCGAATGTTCGTTTGCTGTTTTTTTTGTATGCTGTATGTTTTCGTCCCTTCCTGGGTTTGCCCGCGTGGTCCATCTCCACCAAAAATGCCAACTCGGTGCGCATTGAGACGTTTGACTGTTGTGGCCGCTGGTGGGCGTGCCCCATCTGATCGAGAGAAGGAAATTCAGCAGTCGCAGGAGTGAAATGTTCAAACAAAACATCAAAAAATCATTTGTTTTGTTCTAATAAAAGTGATTGAACATGATTGAACTATTTTGTGGTCGATCATAATTCACAACATGTCACAACCGAACATTTTATTTTTCAGTTCATGCATGGGCAGCAATCCATGTGCAAAAAAACAATTTCAGGAGAAGCAGGGCCTGGTGAGTGAATACAAAACGGAGTACCTCATCGCATTGGTTGCGCTGATCCTGCTGGGTACTGTTTTCAATCCTTTTCAGTGAAATCGCCAGCGGGTGTGTCAAAAATGTTGAATGGGTGTGTCTACATGGCATTTCCACCTTCACAGACAATAACGTTTGCAAAGTGACGGTAGTCTCCATGTTGTTTTTGTGCATCTGTTCCTTTTCACATCACAACACTTGACCAAATTTCTGAAGTGATGCCATGAAAACACCCAGATTACAATTTGGAACGTATATAGAATCATATTTTTGAAGCCGAATTTGTGCACGGCGAGCATTTTCACAAATGCAAGAGGGATTTCGATTTACTTGGAACCTGGTTGGAAATCAAAAAAATGTGAGGTGCAGCCGTGCAGCCAAGTTGCCGTCTTTCAAAATGTGTTGGTTATTGCGGTTATTGTATTCATTGTTTTTGTGCAACACAAGTGAACTGGCATCATGTTCGCACTTGCGAGACGGCAAACAATTATATACATGGACAATTGGTAGAAAAGAACCGGAATGCAATCTGCCACAACTTCCACAGGCCCGTGATCATTTTTGTCCCATTGTAGTGCATGTTGGGTTCGAACTCCTTGAAACGCGATCTGCAATTCCCTAAAATGGAGTCCAGGCAGGGCTGTCTGGGATGGTGTCTCTATGAAGGATAAACAAGGGCAAACAACAATGAAAACCACAATACTATCTGTGTGAAACCTTCATGCCATATTACAGACGGAAAGGTGAAACCTCACAAACTTTCGTGGTGCGCTTTTGGCATTTTTGTCCCTCGCCTTCTCCAGTGGAACGTTTCGGGATGCTTTCGGGGTCAATGCAGCTGTCAAATGTCCCCGAAGCAATCCTATGCCGGCCGTTATGCCAAAGGTAATATCAAAGGATTTGGACTGACCAGACGACCAGACCAAAGACTCATTGTGACGCCGACGTCAGGTCGCAAATCAGTCAGTACTTCGTGCAGCAAAACGTTTCTCGGTCTTATTTGGAGTTGGACCAAACGATACAAAATTCAGAAAAACACATAGATTTTGTTTTGTGTCGACTTTTTGTGATTCAGTATGACCCGGCAAAACCTACAGCGTTTTAGGAAACTGTTGTCAGCCCACCTGTGAAGCAACCATAGCATGTACTGCAAAGTTTTTCCAGAGAGGCTAAGAAGTGCAGATGCGAGGAATAAGACCGCCAGTTTCTCGTGAAATTTCTCCTGGGTCCTGGTTGACCATATGTGGTTTTGCAACAACTGCAGCCATCAATGATAGTGGCAATAGGAAATCGGTGTGCACAGAAACTCTCATATGTGAGAGTATGTACTGAGCTGATATAATCCATGCATTGCGTTTAAATATTTCATTGGGACACCAAGGGGTTGCCGAGCCAGCTGTGTTTTATTTGCTTCAAGGTATGTTTCAAAATGGTTTCAAAACATGACAATCTGATCACATTTTTAGAAGTTGCACAAGTTGCACTGCAAGTTGACATAGTTGACACATGTGGTCAAAGGTTCCAGTGCAGGAAGAAGAGGACTCCCAGAATGGAACAAGGGCGGGAAACAAGTCCGAAGTGAAGGTTATTGTATGGTTATTGTTTTATTGAATCTTGCATGTCTGTGCAGCCAGTTGCAGTTTGAGAAGGCCGGATCTTTGGCCCATTCCAATTACCTCCAAAATTAGTTTGAAGATGTTTGAAGCACATGGTAGACCCATAAATGTCATTGTTTGTGCCTGTAAAGATCGACCGACTGAGTTGTTTTCCTGTTCGCAGAAGGGATTTGAGGGATTTATCATGAGGCGATGCAGGCTGAAAATAGGTGGCCGACATTTTTAATGCATAGAAATCTTGCTGGTATCCCAAGTGTTACATGATCAGATTTTTAGAGGGCGATTTTTTTGGGGTAATTTCATGTAATGATTTAGCCACTGGTGAAACCAGTGCTTTCATCAGATGTAAAAATAGTCAATCTCGTCGTATTGCGTGTGAAGCACCTGAAATGCCTGTGTCTCCCATGACCAGGAGGACACAGAAGCGGTTTGGGTGCGTCGCGAGGCATGGCTTGAAACACATGAAGCGCTTGATTTGACGCATAAAGTGGTTGGTGCCTAAAAATCAACTTACAGGGGTTGTAGCAATCAGCTTTCAGCACAGCGTTTTAACATGTTGAAACTTCGAAGCATGGTGTTACAGCTTGTGGCCGAGCATTTGACTTCTCCAAATACATTTCCTTTGCATTTCCTCCTGCTTGACTTCTGCCGGGAGAATTCTCTGTGAGTGGTTTACAAGACACAGCTTGCTTTCTGGAGGCAGCTCGGATGCGCCAGATTGCGATTGGCAAGGCAGACTTTTCTGTTCCAAAGCTCTGACCACCAACTGGCCATTGAGATTGCGATGAATGTGTGCGATTTGTGCTGCCAGGTTTCTGTGTCGGGTTTTTGCGGTTTCAGCGTAGATTGCCGGTCTCGGTGGTCTCCTATGGTTGTCTCATGTCCATTTGCCGAACAGGCTCGACCTGAATATCGTCGCTACATTGCTGAGGCAGATTACATGGTGGTCAGCAAGATCAGCATATGGCCTTGATTTCTAAGCAACTGCAACAGTCTCCGTTCCAAATTGTCAAAGGCTTCCTGACTATGGTGGTGGTTTGCAGCAAACAAAACTTACCACAAAGTGTCATCTTTATCCATATCAAGATCGAACGGCTATACAAACACACTTGATGTTCAATACTTTGGGTTGGCGATCAATAATTTCTGTCTTTACAGACATGTTCAGGGTTCTCACTCCTGCACGAATATCCGTGACTGAACAAAAGGTTGTAGCATGCTAAACGGATGTCAAATCAGCCTATTCATAGCCATGGGGAGTCCGCACATGAGCTGAGACAACATCCCTCCGCCTTTGTGCACAACATTGCACAACTGTATACAATGCCAGCAGCTTATGCCACAAAACACACAACCTAAGTTGAAGTCATTTGAAGTCCATGATGGATATGGATGATATGGTGGGGAGGTGTTATGTTCGAACCTTCTAAGAATGCGAAAGCGAAAATGGCACTGTTGTTTCTTAGCGATGCAGGTGCCTGTCAATCTCCGAGAGCCGGTCCCAGCCTTTGCAGCCCTGTTTTGATTCTCGGGTGCTATCGAATCCCCAGCCTTATGAACATGTCCGTCGATGTCATATCTGTGTTTGAGTACGTCAACATCAGTGGTCAACAAGGTACTCCCAGCAGTTGATCCCACATTTGATGCATAAACCATCATAAACCAAAGCAGCAGTTTTAGACTTCCCAAGACTTCCACAGTTTAGAAGAACATTTTGGCCTTCAGCTTTAGACAGCTCAGGTGCATCCCAGCACTCCTAACCCCAAGGCGCTTGTGGGCTCCAAATTTGGTGTGTTTCTTTTGCACACATCAACAGACGTCAACATGCATCGACATGCAGCTGCTTGTTGGTACTGATGCCTCGTATCATTTCTCTAGATCCTTGAAATTCTGAGCTAGAAGGCCCCCCAAACCCAGAATCTTCAAACTTTTTGCATCTGCTTGAAGCATGAATACATATGAAAACATATGAAAAAATATGAAAACATTCAGGGGCTTTGAACTCCGGGAGGATCGTGTGTCCAAACGCCAATTTGATCGTGCATTGGGAGATTGGCCTGGGACCTGGCAACCCGCAACACTTTTCGACACGTCGACCCTCTTTCGACCCTCTTTCGACCCTCTTTCGACCCTCTGTCGCCCTCGTGGACTATGTGGTAGGAAGCAGTGGTTTGAATTCGTTTGGATATTGAGATCACTGAGATCGGTGAGATATCGAATGGATCTAGAAGCCAAAAATGTGAAGTGCGAAGGGTCACTGGCAGCATTGCTTTAGGCCAAATGCTGAAAAGTGAAGCCTACCAAGACAGGTGAAGACAAGTGGTTGATGTAATTAATTACTTGTTATGTTTTGCTATTTTCTGGCCGCGTATCAGCTTGGGCCAGTTCTGTAAACACAGCTCCCTCTCAGACAAAACGCCGCAGCACTCGACCTTGCAACGGTCAATGTTTCGGGTGTGATTTGACCGCATTTTTTTGGATAAGTTGATAAGTTCTTGGTTTGTTGGTGCTTAGCTGCAGAAAGCTTTTCAGTTCCCTTAGTCCCCACAATGATCACAATGGTCATATCGCCTTATCCTGCCTTGGCCGACCTTGGTCATGTCGAGGCGTCGACGGTTGCACGAGTTTGACGCTGAGTTGGGCTTTGACGAGACCAGGCAAGCCGCCAAAGCTTTCAAACTTTTAGTGAGAAGATGTGCGAATTTTGATTTTGATTTTGCTGCAAGCATAAGTTACTTCTCTTACCTGCAAGAGCTCTGTCTTATCTCTTTAAATTGCAAAATTCTACACTAGAAAATCTGTATGATGCTTCCACATGCTTTACTGCTTCATTTCTGGGTCGAGCTTTGAAGAGACAAAGTGCCCACGCAAGGCCACCATCTGCAGAGGGGCCTGTTCAGCCAGGAGAAGAACCCCAAATCCCGATCGTGTGGACATTTGAAAATACCTTTTTGAATCTTTTGAAACATGTTCAGCGAATTCACGTAGATGCAGACTTTCAAGAATGTACTCTGGCGATCATCTCTTCTCTTGAATCAAGTAGAATGTGGCTGTGAAAGAGCAAAGTACAAACTATCCATTGGCTTCTAACTTCAGTCTGATAAGGATTTGAACACATACAACAAAGGAATCTGGATGGAGATATCCTTCTGAGGTGTGGTGAGTTTCAGTACTCTTGCATGATCTTGCATGGGGCACGAGGCAGAAACAATCCCTGTTTAGCTTTGCTGCAAGCTGGGCCAGTCATACGCCTCTCATACCTGAAAATTGAGGAGCAATGAGTCGCACTCCGACACATACGCTGGGCACTCTGTTTGAGTGTGAATACTCAGTGCATACCTTTTGAGCTTTTCTTCAGGCTGTAAGACTGTAAGATATTCTGTGACAGAGCCAAGAAAGAGAAATGGAATGCTTTGACACCTGGATGAAGTAGCTTGAAGATGACGACAAACATCCGATCATGGCGAACGACACTGCTTACTACACTCAGAAGAGTATTTTTCCTTGGGTCGTGACACTTGTTGTGACATTCTGCGACTGTGATGGATACTTTAAAGATTCAGCCGTTGCCAGGACATGCATCATGAAAAAAACATGCATCTCATTTGCTCAGGCCCGGCCCTTTTGGAGGCCAGACTCAAACTTTTGTTACCAATTCATGAGAGATCAAAGCCAAAAGTAATCCCTGAGTTTGTGATGCAACTGGGTTTCGTTGACCCTTGAAAGAGATTGAAAGAGCACATTTTCACATGCTATCGCTGCTATCACCTCACGGTATCTCGTACCTTGAAGCTGCCAGACGGTTCGACATTTGGCCGTCACAGCTTCCAGGCGAAGCATTTTTGCCACGTCATGCCGTACCTCCACCAAAGTCGCAGCATGGCAGCACTTGGTGAAGATAGGAGTTACAGGAGTTACAGGAGTTATAGGAGTTACAGAGGCTTAAAGCCAGGCTTACCTATCTTATGGCAGAGTAGGGACAAGCAACATCTTCAGTCTTCAGCATCACATTTTGCCTTCCTGGGAGCCTGCTATTTCTAACTCAATCTGAGCGTTTCTGAGGCCCATCAACTCAATAAAAACTCCATCAACCCTACCTTGGGAGATTTGGGAGTAAAAACTCGATTTGGACCTCCGTGACCTCCGGCCCAAGACTCACTCGACTCACGAGGCCACCTCGGCCACAAGAGAAGCTTCCTGCCACTGTGCCTCAGGCATGGCCGCGCCCATAGACCGTCATTGCATGTCATTGCATTAGTGGAGCGCATTATGGACCTCAGGTATGCTGGTAATATGCTATGGATCCATTTAGTATATTTAGTCTGCCATTGGTACCACTTCGCCGTCTTTTTTCGTCTGCATGTGCTTTCTCAATCTTTTTCACTGTTCAACACACTGTTTGTTAAGGCTGCTAAGGCTTGTCAGGAATAGTAACTGCCAGATGTGCAGATACTCCTTGTAGTTGCCGCGGGCACTTCCAGATTCAAGCAGGCAAATTGACGGTGAGCGGTGAGCACAATTCACCGCCTGATTAGGACCATGGATGACCACATGGATGACCACATGGATGACCACATGGTCGCAATAGGGTAGGAGGCCTTCAAACTGAATCAAAGTGTGATAGTCAGTGATAGTCGGGTTACTTTTCAATACTTTTCACTGGCTTGAACCTTGCGGATAGCACCCTTGCCTTGCCATGGACGACAAACCCTACAAACCTCAACGCTACAATGACAAGATTGCGAAGATTCATGATCCCAATGGCGTTCTCTTGAAGCTCGTGACCAAGCTGTCTGCCATTGAAGCCTGGAACGGTCCTGTGAAGGGCAGCCTCACCCTTGAAGCTATCGCTCAGAATCTCCGATGCAGTGATGAGCCCATCTACTTCTATCTTAAAGACACTAAGATCACTCTAGATCGATTTGGACAAACCATCAAGGTGTTGCACAAAGAGCTGACAGACCCAGATCCTCAACCAAATCAAGGTCCAGAAAAAGATCGAGACAAAGACGAGGAAAAAGATGCAAAAGAGGAACCAGGTTCCAAAGTTCTTCAGCTTGACTTTTTAGCTTGTGGAGGTACAGACTGTGGTCTTATCAAGGCCACTGAAAAGGGTGAGATTCAGAGCATGGAGCTCTCGTTAGACACCATGAAGAAGAGTCATTTACTGCAGCCACAAGTGCAGGAGTGGTGCACAAAATCTCTCTTCGTGGCAAGTAAGCGGGGATATTCCGAAAAGGTGGAGCTTCTTCTTAAGGAAGGCGCTGATATCAAGAAGACAGACAAAGTTGGCAACACAGCTCTCCATGTGGCGGCCAGAAAAGGTCACAAAGATTGCTGTCACATGTGACTATATTTTATTTCAGGAGTGAATTGCATTGACTGCAACTTCAAGCGATCGTTGCCATCACTTCTCAAGAGGAGGGAGGGTGGGATCCCCTTATTTTTTGATCTTC
>Ga0126342_10011401_pt1 | contig 15880 bp, 14 predicted proteins | sample Cyp1metagenome_FD_92528 | JGI IMG/M metagenome (GOLD analysis project Ga0126342, IMG submission 92528) | Coral microbial communities from Lord Howe Island, Old Settlement Bay, Australia - Cyphastrea 1 metagenome | ecosystem: Host-associated > Invertebrates > Cnidaria > Coral ... | reverse complement strand
GCACCATTTTTGAATTTAGATCAAGAGGTTGGCATCATTTTTTGAATTAGATCAAGAGGCTGGCATCATTTGTTGATTTAGATCAAGAGGTTGGCATCATTTTTGAATTTAGATCAAGAGGTTAGCATCATTTTTTTTCGATCAATAGGTTCGCATCATTTTTTGAATTTTAGATCAAGAGGTTGGAAACATTTTTTCATTTGGATCAAGAGGTTGGCATCATTTCAAAAATTTAGATCACAGGGTCGGCATCATTTTTATTTGGATCAATATCAACAAATGGTATTGTCAACCAGAAAGAGAGGGAGTTTTGGCCACCAACATATGCTGGTTTAAGTTTAAGCATTCAAACCTGGGTGTTCAAAATGCTTCAAGAGAATTGACATGCAGGGGGTTGACCATGAACAGAGAATGATTGAAGCATCGTATAGACCAACTGGCAAGGAGGGTCAGAAGACAAACTTAACTTTGATGGAGAACTGGGCTCAAAATCTCGGCTCGATACAGCCCGATGCCATCTCACTTCCGCACTATTCTCAAGGGATGTATGTTGGTTTATCAGTGTTATAGTGGGGGATGTTTCGCGACAAGACTGAGGTTTTTCACCATGAGAATGGTCAATCATGTACTGTAGATGTCCAATATGTCGATGAGATTTCCAAGAGATGAACATATAGTTGACCATAATATCATTCCATGGGTTCCATAGGAAAACTCACTACGAACTTGTAGTTCACTTTTAGGGATATCGATATCCCATGGGTCTCCCCTATGCACAGCCGCGCCAGCCGACAGGTGCAAACCTCCTATGGCGCCCACGAAAGTGGCCAAAGGAAGAAGGCCATCGCCGGCTGATCTGTAGCTGGAGATCATGAAGAAGAAGATTGTATACCCTCTGGTGAACTAACATAGCAATGGAAAATCACCATTTTTAATGGGAAAATCCACTATTAATGGTCATTTTCAATAGCTACGTTAAATTACCAGAGGGTAATTGTTTTGGTTGAAATGATGGTTTAATGGGAAATAATCGGATATTAAATGGAATCTATAGCCAACTATTGGACCAAATTGGATGATAGTCACCGTCCCGTTAATTGGGGGATGGTCATCTATCCATTAATTGGGTTTTATATACCCATGTTATTTTTGGAGTCCAATTATGGGATGGGTGACTGTAAAGCATATTTTAACCATGGCACAACTTGCGATATATATATATAATATAGATTAGTATCCCCATCAGCTGCCAGATATTCCAGTTACAGGCAGTCATAGCCATAGCCTATTTTTTATCCATGTTCAATATGCTGTAAGTAAGTCGCGATTCTTGACATGTCCATGTCCGGTGCTTGAATCCAATGTTTATGCCTTCTGGTGTATTGCTGGGTTCTACGGTTCTACTTGATTATTTTGGACCATGATCCAATGTTTTGTTACGTTAAACCCAAACGTTTCATCCTAAAAATCCAGGTTCTTGTTGCCATAAAACCATGTTTTTCGTTGATCAAAAACCACCAGTTTTGGCGCAGAACTTGGTGGAAGCCTTGGCCAACAGGAGACCGGGGGGGATCCCAAGGATCCCTTGGCAAGCGGCGTTGGTGACAGCTGATTCTTATAAAAACCACACATAGATGCTATAAAAACCATTATAAAATTGGGTTATTAAAACCACACATAAGATTTTATATTCTTATTATTTTATATTGGTTATTTTTCTATGGTTATCTTATATTTTGTAAAAACCATTATAAATGGGATATAAAATGGGATATAAAAAAAACCATAGTGGTGTAAGCTTAAGATAACCATAGATGATATCCCATTATATCCAATGTGCCCCTTATGTATGGCTATTTTGATGGGATAGTATTGGAGAATCATCTGTACATGGGGGAATAGACAGGGACAATGTAACCCAACAGTGTGTTTGCCTAAATCAACGGGATATAGCAGCAAAACCCATAATGTTTGGCTATTTTCAAGGGTTACAATGGCAAAAACACCCTTGATTGGAAATCAATGCCCAATCGAATTCCAACCCTATGAGATTTGGGTGAGTCTGAAAAGGATACCCCAAAACCATCCAAAACCACAATTGTATTGGAAAACGATAAGAAAGACAGCCATATTCACCAGAATTCAACTCTCTGACAGCTGGTGTTTGAGCTACGAGCCGTTGAGCGTGATGAACATGTCCAGATCGGAGTGGAAAAGGAGTTGCCGAAGGAGGTGAGGAGTCAGGAGGCATTGATCATTTCAAAGATTGAACAGGCTGAAGCTAGCAGCTAGCACAGGAAATCAGTTTGGTTTTCTTTTTATGATGTATTACTGTATATGAGTTGAATAAATATCATATAATCTATTTATATTGATTGAAGATAGATAATAGCTTATCCCACTTTTACATGTGATATAAATATGATCTATGAGTTGCGAACTCCCGTTCTGCAGTGGTGAGGTGAATTCCCCACAATTCCTTGTTGGACCTAGGGTTTTCTGGGTTGGTTTGATCCTTAGAGGATCATCAAAGCTTTCAAAACCCCTTTTTTTGCCGCATCAAACGTCAGGATGTTGACCAAAGAAGGCCTTCAAGAAGATGACTTCAAAGCCCCTCAGCTATGGAAAATGGGCCGTTTGTAGATGAATTACCTAGTAAAAACTGCGATTTTCATTTCGGCTATGTTCAATTGATTACCAGAGGCTACATGGATTGTAGCCATACACCAGCCTACATTCTTGGCCTAAATTGGGATTGGATTGATTAGATGGCAACAATCAGTTTCGAGCTGGATTGAAGGGGGGGAGCACAGCAGTTGCTTCTGGTTGGCATTTGCATATTACGATTCTATTGTTTCATTTGATTATGTCAATTCTGTGCCTTGCAGATCCCATTTATGTCAGAGTAATATGCCTGTCGAATTATATTTTGGGAATCCCATAGGATCCATGTATGGTATATATACTACTAACATTGGGGGTATATTGATGGTAAATGTTACCATATACAGCATACATGGATCCTATGGGTTTTGGGAATGTTCACCCACCTTGCGAAGATTTGGACCGTTCGGTCCCAGGCGGAGGTCTACAAGATCTTCCTGGAGATGAGATATTTTCGCAAGGCAAAAACCGCGCGGGGTTTCCGATGTGTTGTTGGTATTGAAAAACCTGCCATTACCCTCTGGTAAACTAACATAACTATGGAAAACCACCATCTTTAATGGGAAAACTCACACTAAATGGCCATTTTCAATAGCTATGTTAGTTTACCAGAGGGTAACATCCATGAACTGTAGGACTTTTTCATAGATTTTCCATAGATTTTCTATACATGATTATTGTTTATATGAGTTATTGGGAACACTTATCCATTATAACATTATTGGAGTATCATATACATGTCCCATCAAGCATTATATAAACCTAGTTATTTGGAGTCATACATCCCAAAGTCCTAGAGCAGATGATGTTTGAGGTGGATGATTCATCCAGAGATCCTCACTATCAAATGGGAAGACCTTTCAAATATTTCATATCGATGGTATGGAAAAGATGGGAAATACATCATATAAACATCATATAAACATCATTATAAACCATATCTACAGGATGATTATACATCGATGATGTGGCCTTCCAGTATTCAAGCAGCTTTTCCAGCCAGGTTTACTCGAGGGTTTTCCTGCGGAGTTTGACCCCCATTGCCAGAGTGTGTCTGGATGTTTGAAAAAATGGTATACTACTGTTGATCCACCGTAGTATACCCAAAAAAAACGAAAAAATGGAGGGTTCCCCGAAAATTTCAGGTATCAAGCCCACAACTTGTCTATTCCGCAACCCCCAATTTGTTTGGCCAGTTTGGCTACAACCATGCCATGTTATATAGGTTAGATTAGATGACATGATTCTGGTAGATTGGGTTGAATTAGATTGGAGTAGACTGAGTCAGATTGGATTAGACTACTTTAGATTAATATTGGATGGGTTGAATTTTGATGAATTTTGATTCTTACAGTTTAGGTTGAATTAGATTGGACGAGATTGAGTTACATTAGATTATGAGACTTATTATAAATAGTTGAAATCAGATTCTTGTAGATTACCTTGGATTAGATTTCCCTAGAGTAGTTTGTAAACATATATACGTAGGTCAGATGAGTGGTTGTTTTGTAGGTACAGTTACAATTCACATCTAGATATATATATATACCACCTGGTCATCTAACATAACCATGGAAAATCACCATTTTTAATAGGTAAACCATCTGTTTCTATGGGCCATCTATACCATGGCGAACTGTTAAATAACCAGAGGGTATAATATTGTTAGATGCGAACATCCCATGCTGGTCCATCCACGTCTTGTCGCCTAGGAGGAACAAAACGAGATCAATCGGCAGCCACGACCCTAGCAGCGAAGGAACGTCGCCGGTTTCGCGGGAAGTTCTGGTGACTGGTGACCTGAGTTTGATGGTTGATGGATGAACATGGTGAATCATCCCATGTCTTCTTTTTCTACAGGTTTTTCACAACCTGTTTTTGATGATCAACATGGTGTTTGATGGTCGCCAGGTTTGGGGCCCTCTGGCCGTTTAGGGAACATCCAACTCGTCGAGGCACATCTACAGTGTTCTACAGCTACTGCCTCTTGAAACGCACAAGAACATATCCCACGCATAGATGATCATAGATGTCCTTTTACCATTGGTAAATGATGATAGATGGGATGGTATACCAAACCGGCCCCTCTAGTTTTACCAAAAGGACATTATTGATCCCAAGTCCGCAAAAATTGTCTAAGCCTTGAGACTGATACTGAGACAGATTCTATCATATTCTATCTACTTCTTCTACTTCAAAGACTATGATTTCTCATACCATGGATGGAAGATGACATGCCATTTCTCATACCACTCTGAGGATGGCTGCTTTGCTGAGTGTCTATTGGGTGAGTCGGGACGCCTCAATGATTTCTGGTCTCGGGGTTCAAACAGCACCAAATGGGGAGATCACCAGCCATCGTCGAGATGGCAATGTCCTTTTGATGTAAGTATATCATATGTATATATACTGTATATGTATGTACATTATATATATACATACACTATATTATATATACACACGTTATTATATACATATTTATCATATATTATCATATTTCGCTACCATTTTTTTACAATGCCGGCTCTCACTTTTGGAACAGCTCAGTAGATTGGTTCCGCGCGGCGGTTTCATCCCAACAGGGGTGACTTGACCGATGCCCACCGGTTTCACCATTGATCATCTCCCATGACGGATCCATGGTGCTGGTATATATACTAACATTGGTTGGGGATAAATTGATGGGATCCATGGAGCACCATATATAGCAGCACCATGTCTCCATTGATCATCTTGAATGATGCTGAAATAGGTTCCATCGATCATCGATCTTTTCTAAATGGCACACATGGTGCAGATTTCTCCATGGCACATCCTTTTCGCATCTACGGATCTTTGGTATGGTCGTGACATGGTCAAAGGTTGGAGGGTATATACCCATATCAGGGAATAGGACTCGTTAATCCAATAATAAGGACTTGTATACCCATCATAAGCATTTAGCATTAAGGGATAACCATCAACCATATCCTATGTTTTGACCCTAGCAGCTTAGCACATATGATCATCACTGGTTCCAGAGTGATAATTACTCATGATGATGATGATGATGATGATGGATGATGGATGATGGATGATGGATGATGGATGATGATGATGATGATGATGATGATGATGACGACGGTTCTCCTTTCATGGCACCACCAGCCAAATTAGGAACTGCTGCACAGCCACTGTCAATGTGTTTCTAAACTATAGCTCTCCCATTTGCAACTATCTTGACACTGCAAGTCCACACGAGCACTCAGAGTCATGAGTCATGACCCTTCCACTACAGTTGGTAATCCTTGGTTGGGTAGCTCAATGTTTATTTTTGCTTGGATCGCGGGAAGATAATACCCCATTGCCTCACAACATCTGACAACTATGTATGGTTTACTTTTCCCTTTGCTTCAATAATAGTGACAGATGATTACTCTTTCAATTGAAAATGATAGCCACAGTGACAATAGTGTTCCACGTTCACCGAATCGAAAAGAGATTGGAAATCACGACACCATCCCCCGAGTCTCGGAGCAATACGAGCTCTTCACGCGAGAACAGCCCGAAAAGTCCGGGAGATCCCAGCAATCAGTGGACATTCCGGTGCTCCGAAACCAACGGTGCAACAGGACTTGGATTTTCTGGATGGAAACCAGCTGGCCGGATGCCATTGTCCCACCGAACCGTGATGGAAAACTCAAGTTTCAGCCCCAGAATGAATTTGTTTGTTTGTTTTACTTCGATTCTTTGAGCCATCACCATTTCTGTTTTGTGGCAACCAAGAAATGGGATTTGAATGGATTTAAACTTAAATCAGCCAAAATTCGGACGTGTATATCTACTAATTCGGGAAGTTCTGTTGTTTGCTGCAAGTCTGGCATGACTGGTCCAATGCACAGTCTTCATCCGTCTTCGTTTGTCAAGGTATCTCAGGTATCCCATTTATCCAATTGTTGAAACAAACTCAAATCATATAGTTATACCATTTCTCATTCGTTATACCATTGATATCCCATTTCAGGCCCATTTAGTTGTACCATTTCTATCCATTTCTCATTAGTTATACCATTGATATCCCATTTCACAATCGGATGCATCTCCGATTTCTGGCGGTTTTTTTTGTCGGCGGAAAAAGTGTTTGCCCAGGGACAAGTTGAGACCTGAATCCTGGCAACATATGTTGGAGTGGCCATGGCTGGCATGCTTTGAAGCAGCGGGGCAGTTTCGATTTTTTTTAAGCGGATTCTATATCTATAGAATGTAGATTCAAGGGATTGATGGAAGAGTTTCATCATGGCTCATATATATATATATATATATTATATATAATATACAGTATTGATTGATTTGCGAACATGCTTATCAAGTTACACAAGTTTATTTTGTTCATGTAGATCATGACCTGAGTTGCGAAATCGTTAGATGATTCTTCGAAACAGGAGTGTTCTGAGCCAAAGATCCAATGATTGAAGGAATCAGACTACATCAGCTTCCCACTGACATTGTTGATTCAATGAGGAGGGTAATTCTAGTTCCGAACTGTGTAATATCTTGATTACCATGTTGGTATTTCATGGTGTTTCCTCATGATTGCTTCTTGTACAACAGACGTTGGTTGAACCCTCCTCATTTTGTTGGCTGAACTCCACACCATAGTTGATTATAGCATCCATGTTGAGCGATGTTTTGGTAAACTCCTGATTTGTCTGGGTGAATTGTCTGATTTTGGTGGATTTCATGATTTCATGGATGTTTCCCCAGAAGGTTTTGGAGCCTATCATGTTTTCCACCCATCGAATCATCGAAGCCCTACCGCCAGGGTCAATGAGGCTGGGGGGCCCAGGAGTTCAAGAGACTACAATATACTACAGCCATGTTGAAGTGGTACCCCTTCCATGTGAGCCACTAAAATATCAAAAAGTGGCTCGATGATTACAGGTGCTTAACCGCCCGTGATGGGATGGACAGCTGGTTGATTCATTTGAGGATATCAAAAAGCACTAAGCATCACTAAGCCCATTTGAGGATCATAAATCACTATTCAAAATGCTATTGGTACCCTCCATATTGGTAAACTAAGACTTGAAAAAAAGTCCTGGGTTGACGTGAAACTTCAATGTGAATTGTTGGTTACTATAATAGTTGAGCCGTAATTCAAATTTATCAAGATGTTTTTTTTACATCGCAGATTTTCTGAAGGTGCATCTACTGTGAGCCATAAGATAAGTAGGAAAATGATCAAACAGCCAAACATCATTAAAGTTAGTTCATTCATCTCTCTGTGCGCAGGGGTTACTAGCAGCTCATATGACCCAGAGCAATGGGGTTGTACAAAATCCTCACAGCTTTGCATTCACATTCTGGTGGGCCTCGGCAACCCAGTAATGTCTGGGACTTTAGTTCATTTGGTTTACGATTTCATATGAGCAGAACTATTTTATATACATCCCTGTTCGACATGTTTAGCCAGTTTGATGGATATTTTTGGATAAGTTAAGCCACCAACCACTTCTGATGCTTTGAGTTTCGTGTGTGTGTGTGAGCACCGTGGGAAATGTGTCATTTTGAAAAAACATGTTTGAATTCTATCCGATTCTATCCATCCCTGAAATCCAGAAGGTCTCATAATTACCCATAGGATCCATGTATGCTATATATGGTAACATTTACCATCAATATACCCCAAATGTTAGGATATGTACCATACATGGATCCTATGGGTTATAAAGATATCAAATCCGCAGATGTTCATGTTGGCATTCCCTGATAAAACCGCAAGTGTGTGGCCTGGGATGTCCACGCCACGGCCTGAGGTTGGCTTAACATCGAAGCGCGTGTCCTTGACATGTCTTAGTCACCTTGATGGGAGATCCAGACAGCGATGATCAGATTGGGAACTTTTTTGTGATGGATTTGTTGTGGAAAAGTGAAAGCATGTCAAAAATAAGACTGGACATGACTGGACAATCTGGACACACAACCATGGTTCCTGGTTTGAAGCTCACATCGAAGAGATTGAAGATGATTGAAGTAGGGTGAAGCGTCAAACCTCCAGAAGCTTCGAAAATGCCAGACATGGAGAAGTAAATGGGTCAAGGCGGAAACCCACGAAACCACAGATGTTTAGTTATTGATAGTTATTGTTGTATGTTTCATATCATTTAAAAGTAGTAAAGTATATCACTTAATGAGATAAACCATGGATAAACCATAATAAAATATGGATAAACCATGGATAAACCACGATAAACCTCATAAAAAGATGGCTAGGTGGCGGCCGTCCTGGTCTACTGTGCCATTGTGGCAATCGGCAAGTCCCTGGGCAAAACGTTGACTTTTTCCTCTGGGTTTTTTGGAGGGTTTTCCGATGTGGAGGTTTCCATAGTCATGGGTATGGGGGTACCCCAATAGCTGGATGGTTGATTTCATGGAAAATCCTATTAAAAGGGATGATAACTGGGGGTACCCCCCCCATTTTAGGAAACCTTCATGTTGTTCCCATTAAACCTCCGTTGAGTTTGGGATTCCCTTGGTATCTTTGGATATTGGGTAGGAACCTAAATTCAGTGGTTCATACTTTTTGATGGTATAGCCCATTTTCAGACAAACCCGCTGGTAAAGTCAGATAATTAAGGCTGGTGAACCACCCGCAAATGTTCCCTTGAAGAAATCCAATGATTGGTTGCTTGCTGGGTCTTCATGAAAAGGGAACCACGGAACATCAATGACAAAACTGGAGAAACATGTTTATGATTCAGGTTTGTCCGAAAATGGTGGATACCTGAAAAATAAGATCTGTGTTGAGAAATTGATGATCATCAACATTCATCAACCACATGTTTTTTGGATATCATACATACATACAATTTTTCAGATAAACCGAATTGTGCTGACGGTTACCAGGACAACTTCAGCAGGACGCCCTGCCCATGATGTAAACGGTGCATAAGGTGTTGCTAATTAAAAATGGAATACAGATGTGATTGAACATGGTTTAGTTACCTCTAAATGCATTGGTTAATCATCATGTTCCTATGATTTCCTGTGAACATGGCTGTCGTATGGGTATATACCATTTTAGAACAACCATATCAACCGTTCCAATTGTTGGTCAGAGATATCCCCATGAAATATCCCTATGCAGTATGATTTATGTTTTCATTATTTTCCTATTATATGCCCCATGGTGCCAGAATATGTATTAACATCTACCACAAGCATGGCTCAAATATACACATCCAATGACTGGAGCATATGTTCAAACAGCCATGTACATGCCATATACAGAAATCATGTCCCATCATATCCCTGCTATGACCATTGCTGAAAGCAATGTCTTTAAACACCTGGCTTTGCTGAGCAAATTGCTTCATCCACCACAACCGGGGAATCTATAAGATTTGTGAAAAATTGTCTTGGGGGGATATAGGCTGAAATGACACTGATAAAAATGGACCCTGAACATTAATACCTATATTATATTTATATATATATTATTATATATTTATATGTTAGACTTCCCCCAATTATAGTATATTATAGTATATTCATCTCCATTAAATGATGTTTCCAGTCATTTTTCCATGGAAATCTCCGCATTTTTCCGCTTATTTTTCCTAGGATCTCGGCCTTTCAAAAGGAGTTCGCGGCCGAAGCCACCGAACCCATCGGCGCGTTGGCCAGCATCGTTTCTGGGCGATGCCGTGACCGTTGAGGGAAACGATGGGAAAACGATGATTTTTGGAAAAATGGCATCTTGGACCCCAGTCTTGGACCATCAAAGAGGATGTTCTGCCATTTTTTTGGAAAAATGGCCAGAACGGTTTGTGGGAAGAGTATATTCCTTGTGGGAATTGCCATGAAATGCAGCGTTCCATAGTTCCATCGGTGAATCTGACGGGGAGTATGTCATCCTCGGTAGGCAAACCACGAGCTCACTGGCTGATAGAAACTTGTCAAGATGCATAGGCACTTATTCATCCAAATGTAGTTGTGGAAATGGCTAATCAGCAACACATGTTGAACCTGGCGACTGTTGCACAAAGAAGGTTACTCCCTTTCCACACGTCGGAACACTCAAATGCTGCAAAGACCGAATCCCTCACCGAATATGTCACCGAATAGAGTTGCAAAACCTATTGATTTCGGGTGCTGGCGCTGGCAGTCTATTTTAAGGTCTTTTGTCAATCTCAGATATCCAACGTGCTGTGTCGTAGCCTTTTTTAATCTCCATCTTTTCTCTTTTGACATTGGTGAAAGCTGTCTAAGCCGGGCAACGCTCAGCTCGAACCCGAGCAGGGCGACGAATGAATGAATGCATCTTTAAGGGTGGTGAGGATGATATGATATGATATGATTGCCTGATGGATTGCTGGAGTGATAGTTGAAGCTATGTCAGTATGTTTAACTGTTACTTTGTAAATGGAACAATAGATGAAGTCATTGCCACAGATATTGCCATAGCACACAAAATGTGGTCCATGAAAATAACAGCCCGCTAATATGTACAAATCGGATATGTTCAAAACAATTAACTAATAGGATACTGAAGCATCCAATTAACTAACTGATAGCTTGTTGGTGGTTTGAAACATTTTTGTTTTCCATATATTGGGAATCATCATCCCAACTGACGAACTCATATTTTTGTCAGAGGGGTAGGTATACCACCAACCAGATTGCCATAGCACATGGCTTTGAAACGATATAATTATAGGAACCGAAGCTTGGCGACCAATCATCCACACTAGCCAAATGGACAAAAAAGTAGCGTGCCGATCAACCATTTACTAAGGGAAGAGCAACCCCAGGTAGCCAAAGGGGCTCACTGACCGCATTCTGCAACATTGATAAACCACATTAAACCACATAAAGCCACATGAAACATCTCCCTTGGAATTTCCTCTAAAGAATCAGACAACTGGACTGGCGTTTGTTGTCGAAAAAATCTGGTGTCCATGTGAGCAGGCCAATTCCCAGATCATAAAACCACATTAAACCTGCGTTGTAAATGTGACATTGAATGATATTCCAGCTGAGGTGCAACGTCATCCAGTGTTGGTGCCCTCCTTTCAACGTTTGGACGAAGAAGAGCAAAACTTGATCGTTTACTGTTTGAAGGCAGGGAACTTCCAGGATTTTCTTGCCATCCCGTAGGCCGTAGGCCATTGTCGGCCGGTTTCCCTGCCACGATTAGGATGGATTCCTTATGGCTCTATTGCTGTTTTGATGACCCTATCCATGCGTGTATGATCGTGTATGGTATATTTACATTGGGATGTTTTAAATATGTTCGGATGATAAGATATGAGATGATATGAGTATATAATTATGAGAACATACTTATTTAGAAGATTGATCCAGTTACCATGGGTTTTTAGCCATTCATCATTCCTCACAGCCGATGGGAAGCTGACAGTTCCGCAACGGGGAAATCCCAGTGGATTCCACTCCCTCTGGTAATTTCACATAGCTATTGAAAAGTCACCATGCTTTTCTAGCTGGGTAAATCAACTATTTCTATGGGCCATGTTCAAGAGCTTTTTGTATGTTTACCAGAGGCTAATTGTTGTATTTGTTGTAGTCCTATGATCTATTCCTGACTTGGGGTCCCAAACGAACCAACGTAGCCTAAAAAGGAACCAAAAACATGCTTTGTTTGGAACATCCACCATCTATTTGTGGAGGATTTTCCCATTGAAAGCTCCATTCCCAGCCATGTTTGATTATCGGATAACCCTAATTGGAGTATATCGGATACCCATTGGATAACCCTTTTAACTGGGATATAAAGGGGATATATCATGTATCCAAAGTATATCCCCTTTATATCCCAGTTAAAAAAAAAAGCACTGTTTTTCCCTACGTAACACGGTGAGTCACTTCACCATTCCTTCTTCAGGCGCAAGCACACTTCAACTTTGGTCAGTTTCTGCAGGCCGAGTTGGTTTTCCTTCAGTTGGAAAGTGTGAATCACATTTCTTCACCCTTGCTTTTATGGATACTGTAGTATTACTGATAGTATGTATGATTTAGATAGATATATCTATAGATATTACATGATATTATAGATTTACATGTCCTAGTATATGATCGGTAATTATAGATAATTATTTCATTTCCAATGGAGTCGAGTGGAGGATGGATTGATCGATCGACATTCCAAGCCAGTGGTTGAGGGATGTATGGTGTTTACTTTGTGTCAAAACCCACAGCAGCTCCTACGATCCATAGTGGCACACTGCAAATCGGAGATACCGTTTAACCAACCCCACAGAGGAATGGCAAGGCTAGTGCCAAGACAGATGGTGTTTTATTTGGAACTATGATCCTTGTAACCCATCCAACTATCTATATAATTATATATGTCTGTGTTTGATTGCCATTTGCTCATTGATTTAATAGTAGGTATGGCTGAAAATAACGATGTCAACAGAAGCCAGGCTGAAAGCTTGCCAATGAGCTTAGCCAAGTGCAAGGACTCGGTCACCACCCGGGAGAACTCTCGGCGCCCAGTTATCGGCCATGGGGCCATGGCAAAGCTGTGGGGGGTGAGATTTTTGATGATTTTGGTACTCAAACTGTTTGAAACTTGAGCTTTGCATCACGAAGTCCAGCGCTAACTTCACCTCAAATTTGATGCATAAAGGTCTTGCCTTGGTCCTTCTGGACGTTTGGATGTGGATACGCTAAAATGCTAAATGGTTGCTGAAAGGGGTTGACGTTAAGCCATCCAATGGAGGAATATGGAGGAATGGAAGGTTCTGCTCAGATCAACTTGTGTGAGGAGTAGCTGAGCTTAGCCATGCATGGATTTCGTCATTGGGGAGCAAAAATCAAAAGGCTTTAAGTCCCGTAAAAAATGCCCCAAGCATGCGGGTTCCTTGGCGTGTAGTCTGTATTAGGTGTTGAGTCCATGTGGGTTGCGGTTGTTTGATTGGAAAGGCTTAGGTCAACTTTCTTCCATCCCCTACTTGCGTCACAGGCCTGCTGATGTTTGGGAGGATAGGGATGAACCGCACTGGGACATGAAGCTGATTGGTTCTCACCAAAGCTACGCTTGCCTAGAGACCTTTTTGCTGCAAAGGAGTTCTCCTTCCTGCAAGACTGCAAACATGTTCACGTACGTGGATTTGTTGAATTCGCTCTCTGGGTTTGCCTTTGCGCTCGAGCGGGAATTTTTGTGCAATGACCAATCACCTCAGCGCGTCCGCCGTGAGAGAGTGATTGAAGACAATTGAGGGCATGATCACGGACACAACAGCAGGACTTGTCCTCCTATGCATTGCCTGCACGGTTCTTGGACCATCAAGGGCAATGGATGGAGCGGGTGCGAATAAATTCAACATAATTCAACGCGGGAGCGGGGAGTACAAGGACCTCAGCATCAATGGAAGCAGCCAAGGCTCTGGAATTTCGTCTGACGATGCGCCACTGTACCACTTGATCTTCCGAGGTGGCGGCCCATTGAGGGGCATCGTTCATTATTCTCAGTTACCCATGACGGATCCTAACGGTGCTGCTATATATGGTGCTCCATGGATCCCATCAATATACCCCCTTTATGATAGTATATATACCAGCACCATGGATCCTATTTGGTGACCACATCTGGAGCTGTGGGGTTCTGAATCACCAAAGTCATGGGTCTTTAATGTGCCCACCGTTGTTGCTGAAATCCATTTAAGTGTGGATTAAACGTTGCTAAATTAAACAATTAAATTAAAATTACATAATTCTATATAATTATAGTTTTTTAATTATTATATGATATTAAATAATAATATATATATATACAAATAAAGTATTATATCATATATCATCCAATTTTCTGGAAATGCAGACCTTTCTTGTGGTTTGACCATCCACTACACCAACAACATGGGGGCCATCACTGGATCCGGATGCAGGAGCTTTTGATTTGTCCTCAAGAGACGCTTCTGCATGATGTCTTCAGCTCTTTGGTGGATACATGGGTCCTTAATGGGCTTGGGCGGGTCTGAAAATGGTGAATGGGCTCCCCATTTGTCGCCATGTTGTGGGGAAACTGATGCCAAATTCCATCGACTCTGCATTGGGGATGGATGGATTTGAGCCTATTCTTCGACCCTCCAGAGCCACAACATTCGAACAACACAGTGTTTCACGACTTTTCTACCTATTCGCACACCAAAAGATCTTCTTTCTGCTGACTCTTTCCCTTCTGACTCTTTCTCTTCTTTGACTTCTCTCACCACTGTTGCTGCATCTGTCCATAAGTCGGAAGTTTGACTTCTAAACTCCCTTTCGAATAGCAACAAAACTGGGCTTTGAGCCTAAACATACGGGGACGCAGAAGGAATCAGCATGCGCATGAACAGGAAACTAGAATGGGAAAGGCACCAACACATGTGGCACGAGGATTGAACCGCCGAGTTTGCTGATGAATTTCCTATGTGTCTCCCTTTAGATCACAATTTTTACTGGCAAGACGTCTTGGCATCTGCTGGCCACTTGTTTATGTGAAACCTGAGTAGCTATGTTTTTTTTTCACGATAAATTTGGAGGTTTGAATTCCACTTTGATTATAAGATCCTCATCCACTGTTGGTCCAACAGGTACTACTCTCCATGAACACATGGAGCCTAGGTTTCTTCCTCTTCACGGTGTTCATGTCCTTGTGCGCCATCTTGGGCGTAAAGAGTTGAAACCTCAGTTCTTCTCAGCAGAGTGGGGATGTTGAATAAATCAAGGGAATGATTTTGCACGCAACGAACATGGTGATTTCAATTTCATCAACATAAAGGTGTGAATTTGCCAACAAAAGGTGTGCATTTGTTGGAAACACATTCTGTTACATTCCCACTTGAAATCGCGAGATGGCTCAAACATTTTAGCGTCAGGCGTTCATAGACCTGATTTATGTGTTATGTTTATCATCATCATCATCATCATCATCAGTTGTCAATGAATGTATCTGTCAAACATTTCAGACTTTCGTGCCATGAAGATCCATCAGTTGACTTCCTGGCACTGGGAATATCCAGTTTTTTTCAGAAAAAAAATGCCTTCGAACTGCCAGATGTCGTGCCATGCCATTAGAATCCCTGTCACGATAAAGAAGTATAGATCAACAATGGCCCCTACCTTGGGTAATTATTCCAGGGGGGCATGTCACATCAGGAATAATTGATTTGGAATAAATAGTTTTAGGGCCTATTTTTAATTATTCTGCTAAGGGGGTCTATTCTATGTC
>Ga0126342_10011400_pt1 | contig 15881 bp, 13 predicted proteins | sample Cyp1metagenome_FD_92528 | JGI IMG/M metagenome (GOLD analysis project Ga0126342, IMG submission 92528) | Coral microbial communities from Lord Howe Island, Old Settlement Bay, Australia - Cyphastrea 1 metagenome | ecosystem: Host-associated > Invertebrates > Cnidaria > Coral ... | reverse complement strand
CCCAATAGCTGGATGGTTTATAGTGGAAATATCCTATTAAAATAGATTATTTGGGGGTTACCTACCCTCTGGTAAGCGTTTCCATAACTATGGAAAAATCACCATCTAACTAGTGGTAAATCAACTATTTCTATGGTCATTTTCAATAGCAAACTAAGAAGTTACCAGAGGGTATATGATAGATACATCCCCAACCTTGGCTGGATGGCCAGTTTAATCCTTTCGGCTTTTGCAAAAAAATGGAAAATCACAGAATTACCCTCAAAAGTTATTCAATTTTCTGGTGGGCTATTAGAGATTGGCCATGGATATACTACTCGTATATACAATTATATATATAATTACATATGTGTGTGTGATAGATGGGATATATATATATACATCTTAGATATACTGATAGAGATATGGGTATATATTACTATTAATGGGAACATATCATCTATAAATGGGAATATACTGTATATGATAGATGTATAGGATGACGTAGATAGTAGATATTATATTGTTAGTTATATGATATACAGATATGATATATCAAAGGGATGTACGGGTTATAGTTATTGATATGCCCATGTATATATATATATACGTATGATATAAATTGATAATATGTATATATAATCGATAAACTGCTGGTATTTATTTATATATGTACACATATATTGTGGGAGGTTGTTGGCTTCTTGAGGCTGCTGAATAACATATATCCATATAGAATGTGCATGGGTACATTTATGGAGGCTGGGATTCTTGGGGCTTGGGGTTCTGGGAGCTAGTACATGTTCAATACAGTGTTTAATATGTTCGGAGGCGGTGGCTGCACACGCAACACAACATTTCATGGGATAACATGGGTAGATATGGAATATATATATATAAAATGATATGTATATTACGTTTTTTTTTTTCCACATGGCACACCGTATATATATATATATATATGTATGTGTATATATATATACGTATGTATATATATATATATATATATACGTATGTGTATATATATATACATATATATATATATGTATATGATACAACATATATATATAATTATAAACAAACATGTGATATTTTGTTGGGGCTTGGGGGCTGATGAATGACATGTATCATGGGTGTAGAAAATTCGATCAGGGGCCTCTATTGAAACTGCGGAGGCGCTTCATGCCGGAGATGGAGATCAGTCACACATGGCCCTGACTTTCATTCCTCAGAAGATCCAGAACTCCTCCTGGATTTGAGGGCTCCAAAGTCCGTCGACTTTGGACTTTGGCTTTGGAAAGAGGTCTGAATGTGTTGGACGTTTCTAAATGTACTTTGTGCACCAGGGAAAAGGTGTGCAAATTGCGCACGAATTCGAAATGGATGAACAAGATTGAACATGCAGATTTGATTAAATTCGGTGAATTCAGAGAGTGACAGTTGCACAGTAAACTTCGGTGCATCATGCTCTCCAGTAATCCTATCTTGTTGGTGGAAAATTCTCCAAAAATGATGGTGCCCAAAACCCGTAAATCAAGCGTCACTCACAATTTTCTCTATTCAAATAGCCGATAGCCGTTTGGGGCTGCACCAATGTTTTTCGACACATCCATATGACTGGTGATTTTTCCCCACTTTGGATTCCAAATAGGGTACATTTAGAGAAAACGTTTCCGCTGCGTGACTGCGTGGGCTCAAAATGATGGCGTAATCATTTGATCAATGCATTCTTTTTGGCTGGCCCAATGATGCTGAGATGCCTGATGTCTTTACCATGGCAGTAGTAGATGATTCTGCCTGATAGCAAGATCATTTTCTCTCTCTCTCTCTCCCTCCAAATTTTCCCTTGAAAGTGGTGCTCTACCGCTGCAGGCGGAGTGATGGACGTTTGGCTCGCGACCCAGATTCATAAAAGCAAACTATAAGTAAACCTGATCCACTGTTTGCATTGGATACCATTGTTGGTTGGTTATTATAGTGGGTTATACCTGGTTTCCTATGCCCCATCGTGGGAAGGTTCAATCTATGATTTTTATTGATTTTTCAGGTATTGCTGGGAGGATGAGCAGCTTAGCCAACCTGCTAAGGGACCTTGGCAGCGAAAAAAAACAACATTGGAGGAGCGGGCTGGCGGGCTGCATCCGTCACAGTTTGATGAATGTCTGCGACTACCCATGACGGATCCATGGTGCTGGTATATATGCTAACATAAAGGGGGTATATTGATGGGATCCATGGCACACCATATATAGCAGCACCACGGATCCGTCATGGGCTATAGACCTGTTCGTTTTGAAGTCAAAACACAAATGACGTCAAAACATGTTCTGCAACGGAGCTTTGATGGACTTTGGGGATTGAAGTCTTTTGTGGTGCTTTCGGGACCCGGGGGGAAGTTGGTTGGTTCTTTGAAAGCGCCAGTCTTTGCTGGACGCGCTCATAGCAAAGTTGATGCCATGGATTAAATCTGATTGATTATAAATTGATAATTATATATAATATATAGATACAATATGTAGTATATAATAAATTAATAAATAAATATATTTAATTATATATATACACATGCTTTGATATCGAATTTGTGTTTGAATCTAAAGCCAATGAAAACGATACATAGCTTTGCGTTTGCACCCCTTAGTGGTCTATTCCCATGTTATCCGATGTTTATTGTCGCCCAGTCAGTATGCATCATCTATTTGGAACATGTATCAACATTGAAACCAAACATACCCAAACACTAGCAAGTTTTGCCCAGATATACCAGCACTGCGGAGCATATGGGCAAAACCTTTTTATAAAATATGGGTATGGATCAATACCTATACATTCCATTTTTAGGGGATGAACATCCATTTACCAGCTATTTTGATGTTCACCAGGGGTACAAGGTTTTGACACACTGCCATATCTTTGCCATGTTTAAGAGTCCAATGTCTTCCTACATTGCTAGGTGCAGCAATCCAATTGCCGTGAGATGTTGCCCCCACATAGCGCTCGAGCTATGTGGCTGGATCCGGGTCGGGGTGGAACTGGTGATGCTGGTGTGGAGAGCCGCAGATGGACATGGAAAGCAGAATAGTTCGAAAGATGAAATGATGGTATACAACCAACAAAAAGGTCTTCTGTGATACGTTATAGTTGGCAATTTTAACACTAGTAGAAAGGTCTAAAAATTCTACATTCATCGTCCAATATCTTACATGATATTCTAATATATTCTATGTGTTCATACCAACCTTCTGGGACATGCCCTTGGCTGCCCTGGCCCTTTTCAATTTTGACATCAAAGTTTGACCCATCAAACAACGTCGGTCATCAATGGTCATGGAGTCACACTGGCACCCCGGCGACAGCGCCGTGGCCAAAGGGCGGGGTCGTACTTTGCGACTGTCCGCGAGACGGCAAAATGCCGGTCATAGGGTCGACCCTTTGAGGTGGATGTGGGGGTGACAACATTCAATAAAGTGAGATTGTGGATATGGGGTCAAAGATTGGGGGGTACCTCAAATCATCCATCAAAAAATATTAAGAGTACATTTGGAGGATATTTGAGATATTGAAACATGGAATCCCTATTATTTTTCAGAGATATTATCCATCAAATCATCCATCAAAATTATTTGGAGATATTTAAAAAAGTGGCAAACCCAGATGATCCCGGATGAAGGGTGGAACAACTTGCTACAACGTGTCATTGGATGGTTTAACGGAACCATTACAAGACCCCATATATTTGATGGGATAAAAGCGATGGATTTCTGTTTATAGATGTTGAATTAAACATCCCCCTTTATAAGCCTGGAATATTTTTTTTTGGGGGGTAAGGCAAGAAATTTCTTAGAAATATTTCACCTGACCACATGAAATATACCACCCCCACGTGTTTTTTGGGCTTCCAAAAGACGTGGGGGGGGGTTCCTCCGGAAGTAGCTTCCACCAGACACTGGAGAGAGTGAACTTGCCAACCAACCTTCAAAGCTTGACATTTGGAAGTAGCTTCCACCAGACACTGGAGAGAGTGAACTTGCCAAACAGCCTTCAGAACTTGACATTCAGCCTTGAATTCAACCACGCCCTGGAGAGACCATTATAAACCAGAAATTTTTAGCTGAAATATTTCTAGGTGTGGGGGGGGGGACCACCCCCCCCTTTTTGAAATATTTCAGTTTTTACCCCCCCCACCCCCCCTTAAAGGCGGGGGGATAATTAAACCAATCCAATGAATGTGGAACTGGTTCAAAGATGTTAAAAGCGTGATTTGAGACCATTGAGTAAAGCCGTGTGCCTAAAACATCACCTGCGGGTTGACGTCAATGTGAGGCGCTGCGAATGGTGATGTAAAAAATGGGGGGTGCGCCAGTGATGAGTTGAGATGAGATCGACCGTCCCGACATGTTCGTAGCTGTACCTCCCCTAGGTCCCAGCTGTGAGCCTCAGCATGTCTCACCTTTGAATGGATTCATTGGAAAAGCAACTGGGTAGTTCAGCACAGATCACAGAGATTGATCAGTGACAAAACCAACTGGCTTTTGTTAGGTTATCTAGCTAGATTAGATATGGATAGATTTGGGTAAAGATGGTAATACGCATGTTTTTTGGCCCCCCTGAAGTTGATGATTGGCTCACAAGCCGAATCGGACGGTTTCATGTCACGTCAGGATGGAAAGTCAATTGTTTTCCCGGTAAGATTTGATGGCTTCATCCACCAGAGTTGAAAGAGTTTTGTACATTCGGCACTAGTTCCAACATTCTGTAAAACACACATTTCTATATATCTGGGTAACTTATAACGACCTCACTGCGACCTCACTGGAATCATGGTTAATAAGGGGAATCATCCCCAAATGGCCTTAAGTCAGGTTAGTGACACATTATAATTTGCCCAGAATATATGTATATACACAGTAGAATTGCAATTAGTTGTAGCATGTTGGAAAACATGTTGGCACATGTGGGAAGAATCTTGAGCAACTGAGCTTTTTTCATGGGATAACATTGCCAGTCGACCCCTTGGCTTCGCGAAGCAACGCCCATGGTGTCGACAGAGTTGTGTCCTGGTCAACAGAAAGGTCGGTGGTTGACATGTTTTGACCCTCCATAATATCAAGGAATCCAACATGGGTAATGTAGCCAATCAAAGTGACTCTACATGATGTTTCTATCGCGTGGCCATAGAAATTTTGAACCAGCAACCCTGGGGTTGGGTATAAGTTTTATCAGTTTTCATGTTCCCCAAAGAAAAGTGTTCAAATAGATTAGATCATTTAGATCCTCAGGTTCAGAAGTTAGGGCTGTTGTTAAATTTGCCTCAAAAAATCACAGAAAATCCCAAGTTCATCAATACTTTCCAACAGAAATTCTATACCCATAGGATCCATGGTGCTGGTATATATGCTAACATGACTGGGGTATATTGATGGGATCCATGGCACACCATATATAGCAGCACCATGGATCCTATGGGATATATATAGGTCGTTTGGCTCGACGCGGGTCAGCTCTCCTGGTGAGTTGACCCGAGGTGTCGCAACTTCGTTTTTCGCGGCCGTTGTGGCTACGCCTCCTGCTGCTTCTTGCACGATGAGGCTGCGAGGTGCCCAGGGGGTTCCGCGACATCGTATGGACCAGGTGCCAAGTGCCAAGGTTAAAAGGATTGTATATTTTTTAGGGGTTGGAGAAGCATTACTATATGTGTACACTGTTTATATACACATATATCATATATATATATATAATATTATATAATTATATAATATTATATATACAATATATATATATATAATGTTAAATAATGTATCATATTACCATACTGGCGGATGACCATCCCCCCCTATACATTTTTTTTTTAATGGCCCAATAGGAGGACTCCCAATATGGGATTGATGATTACAACCGTTGACAATTTCCCTGATTTGCTCTCTGTGAATTCACTGGAGGTTCAAATCGACGTGACATTGTAGGTTAAAATCGATTAAATTCGATGATCATCATTTATGTAAAATCCGTGGATTTTTGTTAGATGATTGATTTGAATCCAAATTTACTGGGGGGATTCTTACCAGATTCCAGATCATGCCGCATCTACATTCCAGGATTTTTACTCAAAAATTACAACAGTGTGTGGACACCTTGGATTTTATGATTTCGATAACATATCCAACAGGCTCAGTGGGAAGGGGTCTCTACATCTGGTCTCCCGGATTAATCCATCATGTCCTGCGACATGTCCAACTGACGGTGGCACTCAGCGGCCTGGGGCATGGAATTCTTCGTAGCTGAAAATTCAATGGCTAAAACTGATGGCAAGAAACCTGTTGGTTTTTGGACAGTTGTACAATTTCTTGGTCTTAAATATCGGCCGCCACCCTTGCCTAGCCTGGTTTCTCAGGCAGCAGGTGAAACCACCTGCAGCGGAGCCGCCAAACAAGTCGGTGGCAACCAGTAGCCTTTGGTGACCCTGACGAGTTGTTTTTCGAGGTAACTGGTTGCTGCTTGCGGAAAAGGTGACCAACAAGACTTGCTTGGAATATAGCAATATTTTGTGTTATTTCATTAGTCATTATGTGTCCCACAAACACGGGGGATAACTCAAAACCTCTGACATCCTGCAAACAATTAATAGATTAGGGGTATCATAAAGCATGGAGAAAGAAAGGAAATAAAAATAAAGAACCGTGTGTCAATATCTATTATGCCATATGAATGGGGTGAAGTGAACTGATCAGTGCCAGGCGAGCAGAGGAAACCATGCCGGATGCCAGCGCCAACAAAATGCCGGCCAGCATCCGCTACTTGTTGGACGGCGAGCCGCTTGGATGACGGCATTCTCTTGGGATTTTTGGGTGCCCCTCAGAAGGGAACCTAAACGGGAGGGTGAATCCTAAATTTCTAAACTGTGACCGCTGGTTCCCATGCCCATATGCTCCATGTATGGAATATTTACCTACATTTACCCCAAAAATGGCCCAAATGTAGGTACATATTCCATACATGAGCATGTGGGATGATATTCCCATGCTATTCCGTTCATGTTTTCAGTTGTTGACCTTTCAGACCGGGATGATGAACCCTCCATATTTTTGGGCCGAATGGCGCCTCCAATTTGCTGGCCCAAGGTCCGTGCAGCGAAATCCCTATTTGAAGGAGGCGAGTGGTAACCACGAGGACATAAATTGATGAATAGATCATTCCTTATTTTACTGTGGTACTGTGGATATTCCTCTATATGATATTTTGCTATGGATATATGGATATTTTACATTATTTTAATAAATATTACTTTGGATGATTGTGCTACAATTTTCTTGATGTCATGTAGCTGACAATCGAAGGAGTACTGGACCGCAGGTAAACGTATTCAGGTTCACGATGGATCCACACTCTATACTCAGCCCCTAGGAAACATTTCTCAGTTCTACGGCTGTACAGGGGAAAGATCCTGCCAGGAGGGTTGCTGGTGGAAAGAGCTGACAGAAGCGACCCATCACCCATCAGATTGCTGTCACATGTTGTCACATGAATGAATGGGTATGGACACTGTAAAATCGCACAAATCATCCATGATGCTATATCTAAGATTATCTAAGTCTAAATCCCCCAAAGTTCAGCCACAAACAGTGCTCCTAATTTTAACATCACCCCCCCGCTATCCAAAGAATGATGATCCTCAGGAACTTGAGTGTAAATCCCTCATTTTCAGACGCAAATCATTTGTGGGGATTCAACGTGATTCAACCAATCAATAAGAAACTTAGAGGATTTCCGGAATATAACTAACAAATACCAATATACTGAACATACTTTGCCAATTTTTGAATTAATCTCAAACTCACCGTGTTTCGCTGCAGTTTTCGGGTGCTCCTTGGCTGCCGCGGCTTCTGGCTGCGTGCGGGGTCCAAAAATCAGGGGTCCAAAATCGTGCGCACCAAACACGAGTCAAGGCAAATGTTCGCCAAAAGTTCAATCTGAGCAATGTTGAAGATGGATCCAGTTTAATGTGGGCAACGCTGCCATTAACAACTAGCATTTGGGGGATGGTTCATACCATCCATTATTGGGTTTACCACATTCTAACAGGTTTGAAAAATGATGATTCAAGGCTGTCCCCAAAACGACCATGTTTATCCATTTTTCGGAGGCCTGCATGCAGTCGCCTCTTCAACGTGCAGGGGAAACGTTTGCGAAAAGAACTGACCGAGGCCCTCGGGGAACTGCTATGGATGGTGATTGCGGCTATGGGTGCTGCAAATTCTTACAATTCTTCACCCAATTAGCCAAATTGGAGGGCTGAAGTAAGGTTAAGAACGAGTAAGTATGGTGGTGTGGTTGAGTATCAAGGTGATCCTGCCTGAGTTCACTGGTTCCACATTTTGGGATCATCATGTCAACTACCATGACTGGGAATGGTAAACAAACCACCCATAGAAATGGTGCTGACTTGGGGATGGTTTATGAATTTGGGTTTACCACATTACTTCTGCAGACTCTAATTGTTCATAATTGGGTAGGGGTCAATACCTATAGATACATTTTTAGTGGGATGAACATCCATTTACCAGCTATTTTGATGTTCACCAGGGGTACAAGGTTTTGACACACTGTCAATTGTTCGTAGGAGCAATGATGATCAGGAGCGGAGAACGTATGACAATCGGATACACACGGACTGAGGATGACTGAGGAAGTACCTAGTACCATGTAATACCTCCAACTTGCTTCCAACTAGGCTTGTGCACTGTGACGGTGGAGCACTCACCACACCAATTTCATGTAAGCAAAAGAGCATCGAAAGAGCAGTGTCCCACGACCCCGGTCAACCATGATTCCTCAGGGTCCTACTGTTCGGTTTCGATATGTTTCGAGAATATTGATCCAGTTTATTCCAGTTTTGTCCAATGTGGGGCATGATGATCCATGATTCATGAAATGATGACTATGATGAGTGTAGTCTAATGATTACTGTAGGACTTCACTTGGTCTCACCAGTATCATCATTATCATCCCGTCGTCCCTTTTTTTTGGGAGGCCTTCGGCCTGTTGCACGCTTGCAAGAGAGCCTTGAAGAAGCTTCAGGCACCGAGTCTGGCACCGATTCCCTCCGTTTGGGGATGGGTCAAAACGGTCATTTTTTCCATTCAAAACCTACCATTTTTTGGGGGGAATCACATGGAATCACTATCCATATCTATCCATTCAGCTAGTTTAAGGTACCGATGCCAGGGTTTTGACTTGCCATATATGAGCTTCCCGGCCAGAACATGTCAACTTCTTGTGATTCATATAGAGGTTATTTTCTGAACAGCACTTGCCACACGAAGATGAGATAAATATGATGGGCTTGTCTGAAAATTGGGTACTCTTATTACCATAATTCATCATACTTTTCCCCACTATGTGATTGCTGTCTCAGGGGTATAGCCATATTTTGGGGATGTTCACCAAGTTACCAAAGCGTTGACCCTTTCAACCTTGTTGCGAACGGTTCTTCTCCAGGAAAGCCTTGAATCTACACACGATGAAGGACCCGGAAGAACACAATTTGGAGTACTGCACCACCAAAAACATACAGGAACTATATTGTTGGACCGAATAAACACAAGTGAAAGGGTAATCAGACAGCTCCACTCAACTTGGCTCGTGAATTCTGAGGGAAATCTTTCGTGGACACGGGCTTTAGGATTGAGGAAACGCTGTGAGTTTGTGTCAGACCTTCCGGTTGTTTCTATCCCCATTTCATGGATGATCAGTGACCCTGTGTTTAACCCATGTCTTCAATCCACAGGACGAGTTCAAATGTGATGTTTCGCGTTTTTTTCGGGTGAGTGAACTATTACAATCATTATCATCCATTATCATCCATTAAATCAATGTTTGTCAATCTCTATGTTGATCATCTATGATCATCTATGAAATGTACGTTGATCATCAACATTTACCCAGATGAAAAGAACTTGGCCCAGCCGTAACTTTTGTTGGTGAGGACGTGGCGTGACCATTGTGGACTTGTGCTGTGGAAAGGGCTTCAGCAGCTTAGTGCCATGGCCATGGCCATGATGTGTTCCCATGATCCAAGATAGGTGCGTCTGAATATGTGGATGTGGGTCAAAATGGAAGACCTAGGGGACCACAGATGTTAGTCTAGTTTAGTATTAACCATCCAATTATTGGGGTACCTAATTTTGACCCATACCCATGTATGAAAATATGGTTTTATAATGCTTTATACCCCTAGAATGGTTATTTTCCTATTCCTAGGAAGAACTGTGATGAACTGTGAAATTTTGCGGTAGCCAACTTGTTTCTAGACCAAGCCAGAGACACTTAGTCCCAACTGTTTAGATGATGACTTAATGGAACTGCAAGTGGCAAACAGTGGCATTCGAACTGGCAAAATTGGGTGGGTATGGTTTGTTTTGTTCTTGTGTTTACTGCATTGTCCTAATAGTTGCTTTCCCAAATTTTGAAAATTGGCTGGCTGCTTCAGGGTCACATATCTTGTGTCTTTTGCTTTGCATTTGCTTCGCTTGTGACTCCGCCGGACCGTTTCCAAAACATCTTCAAAACACAAGACGCAGTTTTGTAGTTTGCGACCAAAATTGAAAGTATAAACTAAACATAACTAAACTATTCCTAAAAGTAAACTAAACAGAACTAGTTACTATTCCTTGTTTAAGGTTGTTTCGTTGGTTGTTGTTGGTACATAAACATTGCAATAGACATGAGCTGTAAATGATCCTCAAGGCTCCCTCGAATCCGATTGCAAATGGGGTACCCCAAATTTTGCCCGCCATGGAATCCATGGATAACTCTCCTATTTTCAAAAAAAAAACAATCCCATTATATGATAAATGACCATATCAATATATATATATATATATTATATATATATATATATATTCAACAACCATATTAATATATGGGTGTGTCTGAAAATCGAGAAAACCCCTAAACCCAATGGTTTTGCTGATCATTATCCCCCAAAAAAATGGCTATTTCATTGGGAATATACCCTATTTTCAGACAAACCCATATGAATTATATGTTGTTGGATACATCATCTTACATCCCCATGGTATTCCCATGATATCCCCATTGAGTCCCAGCATTTTTTTTGGTAATCTCACAGAATTGGATGATGGGAAAAATTACAGGAAACCCATATATATATATATATTGATGCTAAAAACCATCGTTTCCGGTTCAGATTTTCCCCAAAAAATCAATCCATGGGGAAATCCACCTTTTTTCTTGGAACATCCCTGGATTGTTCCAGGTCTTGGCATGCTCCATGCCGCAAGCCAACGTCCTGGCAGTGGACCGCAACGCCAAGATGGACGGGGCGGAAACGGGGCGGCGTTCCGGGGTTCCCCACAGTCATGGGGGTACCCCAAGAGCTAGATGGTTCATTTCTATGGAAAAAGCACTTAAATAACATGGATGACTGGGGGTAGCCTATTTTAGGAGACCTCCACAGAAAAAATTGCCCATGGTGGATTTTCCAGAACTATATTGCTTTGCTCGAGGTTGTTTTTTGGGGGTGTCAAGTTGTCAAGACGACTTTTCGGTGATATAAAACAAGTATACACCAACACCAACACCTTTCTTGGGTTAAAAACATGATACATGATGTGACATGATGATTTGTTGGAGGCTCGAGAAAACAACCTAGTGTTCTTTAGAGATTGAACATCAGTTACTTGCAATGGTGGTTGAAATGACTAAGAAGGTGAACACCTCAACAAATGATGTCTTTAAAAACAGACAGAAACTATAGAGAAAACACGTTTGTTGTTGGGGGATTACAAAAGATAACGCAAATGCACGATATCAAGTAGTTGGAATCTAGATATGACCCGCATATGATTGTTGTTGAGTGATTATTGATGATTATTGTCTATTGTATTCCCGTTTGAATCCCTGGATTGTCAAATCTTCACAAAATCCTACAGATGGTCAAACTCTTCACACACCAAACGCTACAGATGGGCGCCCAAATAGGTCCGAATCCCTGAAACTGCGATTCTTGGTGATGTAAATTGCACGTGCAATTTTTGACATATGTGTCGACCTTTCGTATTTGGGGCGTGGAAAAGGGAACGGGACATGGCGATCAAAACGCGTTGGCTGTGAGGACCTCTCGCACTTCAATGTTTGCGAGAACCTGCGGTTTCAGCATATGGACCTGGTCGAAGCCCCAGAGCGGAGAAAAGATAGAAGAACTCATTGGAAAAAAACTAGAAATGGGTGGTATACACAGTATACACATGTATACACAATAAAAAAATCTGGTAAATCTGGTAAACCCATCTTTAAAATCACTAGTTTTATGGGTGGTATAAACATGTATAAACCATCCCCACATGGAGGTTGTTTTGGCATATTGTTTTTGCCGTTGTTGTCGCGATAATAGGACTACACACACTTGAGCAAAAATATAGAAAACAAATATATATATATATACATATAAAGATCAAGCCTTTCTGGGGCAGGTCCTACCAAGACCTCGTTCGCAACATACCCATGGCACTGTCTCGCCGTGGGAATTTGTCCCCAGAGCAATGCTTTTCTGTGCAGCGGATCATGACATAGAGTTTTTTTTTCCGCATCCAGATAGGTCCCTATACATGTTCTCCTTGCACCACCAGATATGTCTCCAGGAGACACAGCATGCCTCTTCAAACAGGAGACACAGCGATTGACTGGCGCCTGATGGCCACACCACCTTGAGCGTCTTGCCAAGGAATCCCCCAAGCTGGCTACAGATCTTGTCTGGGAGCACAGGGGCGCTGATGGTCAACTCCCCAATTGGTTGATGGTGACGGGATTATGCTATGTTGATTCTCTGTAGCAACATGCGCACTAAACATCCCTAAACATGACACTGGTATGCAGTCAACTATCTCCATTGTGTCAGAGAAAAAACTGATCTAGAATCTAGATAGCTTTCTGAGCAGAGTTGGACTATTTGTTTCTCATTGCAGAGACAAGTCGGGTGTCATTCAGAACATGCAACTGATTTTCTAGCCCTTCTGCTGAAAGACTTGCACGGCTTGACTTGCAAGATTGGGAGTGGCTCAACCACCAAACAGATCAACTCCTTTTGTCCAAGGCTGCTACTTTGGATGGGTCTTCGAGCTAAGCTCAGCGGCCCTGGGATGTTTCGAAAATCCACGGGATACCCGATACCAACTCAGGGCGCTTTGGACATCTCTGGACCTTGTCAGGGCAATCATAGTCTGGTGGTTTCAACGATTTTTGAGGGGGTTGAAACATGTTGAAACCACCAAGCAGTTCTGGTTGAGGCAACCTGTTGAGGCATTGGGTCAGCCAAGCTGGCAGACATGCAGAAATTTGAATTCAGCCATGACCATTTGTCCCATTTTATGGACGATCGACGCACTAGTCAATAGGGACTGCTCATTTTCTAGGGTCTGGAAACAAGCAAGGTACGCCAAAATTCCATTGTTTCTTATCATTCTCCCTATCAAGAGATCCAGTGGTACACCCATTTCGGGAATGACAGAAGGGTATCCCAAGAGCCTTCATTGATTTCAAGTGGAGTCTAGCCGCGATTGAGGTTGGTTTTGCTGGTTGGAGTGCACCTTTGTGGTATGTTGTCCATCTATGCAACTCGACTCTTCAAGCAGGTGCGAATGAATGCCAACTTTCACTCAACTGGTGCAGCTTTCAAATCAATCCTTGAATTTCAATGATTGGTGAGTTTTTTTCCATCACCAAATTGGTGTATGTAGTTGGCTGGCGGCTTGTAGAACGCCGCCAGCTTTCGTGTGCTTTCGTGCCTGTGGGGTGGGGTGGGGTGGGGTGGCTAATAGCGTCTTGTTCACACTGCTTCTAACCCGCTCTTGCTGCTACGCTCTTCACTTCTTGTGGGGTGAGGTGGGGTATGCTATGCTCTTCACTTCTTCATACCCTCCATTGCGCACCATTCCCCGGCATTTGTCCCAGGCCGTGGGAACAATGTATCCATCGCCAATTGATCCGGTTTCCTTCGCAAGATGAAGGGAAATATGGGATCCAAGCTTCACCCCGAGATCGACACACTGGTCAAACAAGGGTTGTACAGAACGTGGGCACCTTCCTGAGCTCCAAATGATGTCTATAGAAATTGAACTCAAGTCCTGAAACGCATGGGAAACAAAGACTTGGAAGTCTGACACAAAGAAATTCAAAAAAAAATATCGCAGGATTTAACAGAGTCAAAAAAAAGGACCCAGACACAAATCCTTGAGAAAACACACGCAAAATGAACTCGCCACGGTTGGAAAAACATGAAAAACAGGCGGCGTTCTGTGAGCTGCTTACCATGTAGTTTCATAACCCTTCGCCTGTGTGCCCGGAAAAACGTGGAACAGCCCTGTGGGATCTCTATAAAACAGAGTTTGTCTCAAAATAGCCTTAATTCCACTGGTTCATCACGATGCTGAATGCATAGAATGTGGATGAATGTGTTGTATCGCGGTATATTAGCGTTGTATTGCGGACACACCAAATCATTCTTGTGCTGTATATCATATATTGTAGGTCATTGTTGGTTCGTTAAATCCCGGCCGTCCAACTAAATTCAGGCAATATCCATCAATGTCCCATGTCTCCATATAATTCCATATACCTCCATTCAGGTCGCTTAATTTTCAGACACACTCAAAGCGGTGTTTATCATTTGTTCCATAAAACATCTTCCTTTCATGATATTTTCCCATTACCCATTCATGCCCATACACATCATGCTGCAAACAACATCCCAGAAACTGTTTGAAATCCAAACGAAAACAGCACCAGGCACAGTCCGAAAAGATGTTTGGAGCCATAGGATAGTTCTCCAGAGATTTCATGGCTGGAAGATAGGTATATATATAAATATAGATAATGATAGATAAATAATGGTAAATATATACTATTATCCCCGGTTCCATAATATCGATCCATATATGGATAGATTAATATTATATATATATATAATTATATATATATACATATATATACTATCCCGGATATCCCAATATATCCAATATATCCCAATTTATCCCCATTCTTCTTGGTGAAATCTCCAACTTCCACTTTCTCGGCCGCAGATGACCTGCCCATCGGCCCTTATCCTGGCCCCGTGCTGTTTGGACAAGCGGCTGCCAGGTGCTTCGGTGTCAACGGTGGTTATTATGGTTTAATATAGTCTAATATGGTCTTATATGGTTTTATATGGTTTTATACGGTTTTTCATAGTGAGAATAATAGAGGATAAGAATGGGATACGAATGGGATACGAATGGGATAAGAATAGATTTACCATGATTTACCTTTCGGTGTCATGAAAACGTGGCTAGGAAATCATCGAACTGAACGGGGACTTTTTTGCCGTGCGCCATGAAAAAGGGTTTTTACTAAGATGGCCGTGGAAAACCCTTTTTTGGGGAACATGATCTACATTCAAGGTGGTTTTTTCCACATCCATGTATAGAAACGTTTACTACGGAGCTTCGCTGAAATTCATTGCTGGGACCGCACAATTAGGGCAAAGAGGCCTCTTTTCCTACATGAGGATTTTTTCCATTTTGGTGATGCATTGTACATCATTTTTTTAGACACACTCTTATATCTTATGATCTTCGCCCAAGTGGCATCCAAGAATATGATGTGAATATGATGTACATGTGATGTAAACATATAATTTTTTCGTCTGATTTGTGTTAGGGCCCCCCCCCCCCCAAACAATTTGAGGATACTCTATAACTCGCACTTTTTTTTCCCCCCCCTCAACATTTTTTTGGTCAATCAACTTAAGAAAGGATTTCAATTTACTTTCAATTGATTTCAATTTACTTTTAATTTACTTTCAATTGATTTCAATTGATTTCAATTTACTTTTAATTTACTTTCAATTT
>Ga0126342_10011399_pt1 | contig 15882 bp, 23 predicted proteins | sample Cyp1metagenome_FD_92528 | JGI IMG/M metagenome (GOLD analysis project Ga0126342, IMG submission 92528) | Coral microbial communities from Lord Howe Island, Old Settlement Bay, Australia - Cyphastrea 1 metagenome | ecosystem: Host-associated > Invertebrates > Cnidaria > Coral ... | reverse complement strand
TATATATATATATTATATTACATATATTAGAATCATGGGGTATTGCCTGCACAGTTTTATGGCGGAAAACGATGATCAGCCATCAACTTTTGGGGGTGTTCCGCCAGACAAGCCCATCAGGTGTCCAGCAGTTGAAAACTCCACCAGGAAACAGGACTGGAACCTTGTAAATTCAACTTACCATACGTATACATATAGAGTACGAACATCTATCATTTGGATTCATTTGGATATACATGTATATTTCATTTTATTAAATGTTACATCGTTACATGTATAAAGCATGTGTGTGTGCCAGCTATGTGTGACATGCGTGTATCATGTTCAGAAACATATTGACATCGTTGTATATGTATATCATTGGAATATGACAACAATTTCATCAACAATATTGGTAAGATATGTATACCAAATATCATTGGAATATATATACGAAATATCATTGGAGCCTTCATCAACAATTTCATGACATTGCACTATAATGACCAGAAAAACATCTTTGGCAACAACAAAAAAACATCAAAATTCAGGACAGTTGGCCAAAACTTCATGATTTTCCAGCCATATTTGATTGCTAGCTCTAGGATTTAAGATAAACATATGTGTGTTAATGATATGTCCGATTTTGTTGGCTGAATCCAAAGTGTTGCTGGTTCAATCACTATGTTTGGCAGTTGAACCCCACTTTCCATTCCAATTTTTCAGAGTTAAGCCAGTTAACCCCTTTACCCCCAACTGTTTGATGGCCATGTTTGATTACCAAAGGATAAACCCGCAGTTTTGATGATCTCCCCACAAAATTCTTGCTTAAATCCCTATGTGTGTCGGTCAGTTAGCAACTCTTGATGGTTTAATTCCCAGTTTTTCACAGTCAAACACCATAAATGGCACACATTTTTTTGCAGTGTTGTTCAATGTTCATGGTCAACGCATGTTTTTTTGCACTATTCGAACCAGTGAGATCCATATATGTTTCCCGGTATGATCCCCATATCTTCACACTTCACCTCATTTGTTTCACCATTAAACATGGGTCATTAAATGTCCCCATTGAACATCACCCAACCATTAGGTATATGGTCTATAATGGCTACTATAAGGTGTTGTCCAATATTCCCAAAATGGGACAGTTACCAACCCCTGTTAAACCTCATGTTTCATAGTTCAAACAACTTCATCTCTGTATTTCCTGGTTTAGAATTCCCAGTGTCTTACTGGTGCGTTTTACATAGGGTTGCTGGATGGGTTGCTGGGGGTTGCTGGGATGATTATTCATAGTTGGCCAGTGGATCATTCCCGAAAATTCCCTGCGTTTAGCACCAGGAAGTTATACTCCCATGGTACACTTAATGTTGACCTACGATTTATCAAACTACCCTGAATAGTGCTAACCAAACTCCCAAACTAAATAATAAAACTACCCTGGACCCTGAGTAAGGTGACATTCGGTGACATCAACATTTTTTCCCGGGTGAAAACCCATGATTTGCCAACGCTTCCAAGGTGCTGTGATGGAGACCCTGGGGGGCCATAAGCCAGGCAGCTTCCAAACCTCGCTGCCGCTCCCAGAAAAATAGAAGATTCACCAGTAAAATGGAAGATTTACCGGGAAAATGTGAGATTCCACCAGGAAAAAATTGGGATTTCAAGAAAATGTTGAGATTCCACCAGGAAAAAATTGGGATTTCACCAAGAAAATGTGAGATTCCACCAGGAAAATGGAAGATTTACCAGGAAAATGTGAGATTCCATCAGGAAAAATTGGGATTTCGCCAAGAAAATGTGAGATTCCACCAGGAAAAATTGGGCTTTCACCAAGAACAACTAGGATTTATAAGATTTGGATGGTGGAATCTCCTTTTAGGAAACCCCCTCAATGTGTTGACCTTACAAGCTGAGCCATCCAGGCATAAGTTGGTTTAAAGACCCAGATAGGGGTTGAAAGATTAGGTGATGTTCAGGGTCAACAAGTTAATTTACCAGAGGGTATACTATAAGCCCAAGTTGTTGGAGTTATGTTCACCAACTTGGCTACCTTAAATGGGGGTCCCACCTTGTAAAGCCCTTGGCCCTTGGCAAGTTCTCCCAAACTTCGCCGCCAGGTTGCCCGTTTGCCACTGCCTTGTCCTCCCAGCTGCTTGCAATGCCAGACGTAGGGCGAGTGGATCGTCACTTCGGCCGTGCCAAGGTGTTCGTAGCTGCGGAGGTATTGCAGTGCCAACTTGGGCTTGCCACCTGGGTCAACCCTCAAGGTGATCCCCTCATCCTGGGTGGTCATGAACAAAAAAGTGCTCCAAGGTATACCTGGATTCCAAGTTGACCGAAATCAAAGGTGGGTATAGTTTTTGTAATACCTCCCACATGGTTTTTTGAGGAATTGGGATTCAGCCGACAAAGATCAACAGTATCAAAACTATGCCAAATTATGCCTCAACATGGCTGTCAAACTCCAGGGTGAGATTATCAGATTGGCCATTTATCGAAACACCATTCTCGACACAAAAAAACATGGTGAATTGATGTGATGTTTTGCGTTTTTGAGAACAAACATCTTCGATCATCTTCGTATACTCTCACAAAAAAAAGGACCAAAAAGGCTTGTTTGAGCTGACACCGGGGGGTCCTTTCAGGGTTCGCCAATCACCATGAAACTCCAACAAAGGGATGCTGGAAAAATTTGCTGTTGACCTGGGTATGCATCAAAATTTAACACCCATGACACCCATAGATTTTGGGAAGTTGGAGTAGAGTAATTTATTCAAAATCGAGTTGTAATTTCTTGAATAAAACTATTTTATGTACATTTATTCACGAAATTACAGTTTTGCAGTCGTACATTGGGGGTGCTCAATGACTTGACCAATACTCAACTGTTGCTGTAAGGCACTGAAGCTGACGTTGAAGAACAAGGTGTCATTCTTCTCTGTCACGATCCATCCTGCGGCCAGCAAGGGTAGACTACGTGGCAATCGGGAATTCCCGAACTAATCAATGGAGGTTTAGATGGGAAAATCATCTATCAATGGTGAATCCTCTATTGCCATGTTTGATTACTGGAGGGTGATATATATAATTATATATATATGTATATATATATACATACACAATTAAACCCATGTTGTACCAATGCAGAATGCCGTGCCAGATTTGTGTGCCCGAAGTCCCACGTTCGGACCCGTTCGGACCCGTTCAGCCGTCATCCATCCAGTCGTCCTGACCATGACGACTACAGGACGGTGCCCCCATCTAAATGTTAGTTGGTTTATAACCCCATCGAAATATCGCTATTTGCGTATCTATACAATGTGGGGCCCCCTGGATAGCTAAGTTGGTTTATAACTCCAATAACTATGGTTTATGGTACTTATAACTATAGTTATGGGGGTTTATAAACCAACTTATAACTGGGGGCCCCACATTGTAAGTATCATACACCAACTTGTCACTTGTCATAGTTCACCAACTGAACGCTCGCTAGCTGGGCCCCATCCTTTTTTGGATTGGCGGAGCCTGGTTTGTTCCTGCGATCTTCGAACAGGCGCCACTGACCACCCGGACTTTGCAACGGCGTATGGCCTGCCAGGGCCCCCTGTTGGTTGGATCGCGTTCAGTGGCTGAATTCGATGATTTAACGATGGTTTATGCTATAGCGAACTAGCTCATGGGACGTTTTTGAACCAACTTGTTTTCTTGGGGGGGCCCATTCCGTAGCAACCATGGCATAAAGCATTGCCAATCTTAGATACCTTGCGAAAAATGACAAATTCTTTGCTGGTGAACGTAGATATTCCCATTGATACCAAAAGACTAGTTAGGATTAAAGTATCCTCTGGTAAACTAACATAACTATGGAAAATCACCATTTTCAATGGGTAAATTAGCTATTTCTATGGCCATTTTCAATAGCTATATTAAATTACCAGAGGGTACTCATCTAAGATTGACCTAGAAAGGAGGTGTAAAATAAGATGTCAGTGGATGTTCCATCTATGTCCGATTGCCCCTCCGGTGTTATCGATGGATTGCACCGGTAACCTGCCATGGGAACCTTCGATGATTGTCCCAGCCATAAACACCCAGCAAAAAGCCACGTTTGATTGCGAGAGAACAAGAGAGATAGCCACTAATGATAGGATCAAGCATGACTGGGATATAATGGAATATCAATGGGATATATATATATATAATATCATATAATAGATATAAACATGACTACCTGGGAAATCCCACACTAAACGGCTATTTAAATGGAAATCCATTGCCACGTTTAATTACCAGAGGCTAGGAACAAAGCGAAGAGGCGTTTCAATCGTTTTGGGTGGTGCCTGTAAGCAGTTTATACGTAGGGTTTGTTTGGGTTCTATCATGGTGTATCCACTGTATCATGATAGATAACCATAAATAATGGAACCATACATAATTAACCCAAACATGCATTAATAGTGGGTAATAGTGGATAATGGATATCCATATTCCATATAGGTGTATAATCATAATATCCACTGTATCCACTTCATGTGGCACCGTGATTATCCACTCTCTAACTCTAGCTGGGATGCACTGCTTCAGGACATGGGCATCGAGAAAATGCGGAGCTGGTAACATGGGAAACATGAGCAACAACAAACTGATGAAACTGGTAAAGTAGTGGTATATAATACTTGTAGCCATAGCAACAGTAATCATAGTACTAATGATAATTACTAGAAATATAGTTAGTTATATAATCATCATCATCATCATCATCATCATCATCATCATCATCATCATCATCATCATCATCCGACTGTGCGGATGACAACAAAAACACGTTTTTCCAAAAACACCAAGTCACTCTCGGGATTTCTCGCCAGATGTGTAGTCAGGGGAAAGAGACACAGTTCCGCATTGTATTCGATATTCCTCGATGCCCGCAGCTGAGACTCCCAAACTTTGGGACAGAAAGTCTGGACACTTCGAGGTGGTCAGCTTAAACCAGGCTGTTGCTGGGCAAAAATGTACAGTTTAAAAGGCTGCAAGCAGCATGAATCCAGCAAAAGGAATCAAACCTACCCTTCAACATTACAATTCATCCAAAGTTTTCAAGTTCGAAACTGAGAAGATAAAATAGCAGAGAACAATACCCTTCGGTGTCATCAAACATGGCTAGCTGCGACATCCCTGAACTAAATGGAGGCCTTTAAATAGAATCAAAAGAAAATCCAGCAAACCATGTTTGACTACCAAAGGGTAAGGGCAATACGACCAACTCAAACTGGGTGTAGAAGTGTGTCCGCAACATCCAAGATGGGACTGCATGTATCATGGTTCCGAGATATTTGTTCGTGGTATATCCAGTCCTAAACATGGGAATTCCATTTTTGGTACCCTTTGGTACCCTCTGGAAATCCAATATGGCTGGAAAATCCCACATTTTGATGGAATGTCCATGTTTTTTCCCATTTACCCTCTGGTAAACATACAAAAAAACTATGAAAAAGTCCACCATGCTATCAATGGGTAGATCCACTATTTCGACTGGGCCATTTTCCATAGCAAACTGTAAACGTTTACCAGAGGGTAACCCACCATTTAGTTCGGGGATTTCCAAAGCGACTGCTGACTATGTCTTCGCAAGGGCGGGATCCAGCCCTGACGAGTTGAGGGGATTTCACCATGGTGAAAGACTGAAACCTCACAAGTTGGGATATGGGGCCTCTATAACTCTGATTAACTATGATTAATGAATATATATATATGTATATGTAGATGTAGATGTAGATGTATCTGTGTATATGTATGTGTATATGTATGTGTATATGTATATGTATATGTATATTTATGTATATATATATATGTATATATTAACATTATATAAGTACACGTGAATATACATGTGTACATATGCATATACATATACATATATATATAATTAGATATCGACCTCACGTCGCGACGTCCCTCGAAATGATGGTTAGGATTGGGTCAAAAGTTCCCATAGAGGGCCGAACTTTTCAGAGTGGTGGATTCTTACAATTATAGTAGAGATATATCTCTAGTTGCATTTTTTTCAAACAGGAATGGTGTTGCTCTCTTTTTGGTATAGGTTGTATAGGCTATCGGAAAATCCCATAGCTATTTTGTACATCGATTGGTTCCCGGGACGGTTTCAGAAGCGATTAGCTAGGTGAAATCTTGCTTGATACAGCCGTCACCATCCCCCTAGAACTGGGATGCAAAATGACCCACAGTCATGGCTGGTTATGGCGGGTTTACCACAGTGGTGACGGATCATTCTGTCTATGGAATCTCATGACTTCAATGGCCGCTTCAGGAACCGATTGATTGCAGGTACCTAGCAGATATTTTTGGCCTATTTTTGAGGCTTATGTAAGGGAATATCCCAACAAAATATGTTTTTGTTTGGTACAGTACCTCCATTTTAGGATCCTGAAATTCCCATTGATCACTTTTCATATTTTTTTTTGGTGAGAAATGGACGACTTTCCACTGCCCTGAATAGGGGAGGGATCAAAGCTAGTGGTGATTCGCTAGGTTCAAACCAACAAGACTAGGGCGAAATCACAGCAGAACAACATAGTCGTGCATGGTTTTTGGTCCTTGAAACTGTGGAAATATAGTGTCTCCCATGAATTTAGTGGCAAAATGTCCCACAAAATTGTGAGGGAATCAATCAGCACTCACAAAAATACACATATATAATACAACAATGACCGGGATGTCCATGGCGTAGGTCAATAAACAGAACATTCAGAAGCATTCACAGAAACGATTTGAGGATGTTTGAGGGATAACGTTTTTTGTTGCATGAACAAATCAATCCATTGAAAGATCAGTATGGTTTGCTTCCCCCTTGTTATCCCATGATATTCAAATTAAATCTCTACAGAATTACTTGGAAGTGTAGTTCGGGTCATAAGTGGATATATACATTCATATACATATTATATACAATATAGTATATATATAACATAAATAGGTATAACACTAAATATAATTATAGTATAAGTGGATATATAATATACATTTAATATAATTATATATTACATTAAATGACATAGGTATTGACTTGGCAGCATTTCCGACTCTCTGCCGCGGCCCCCATGGCCTCATCGACCGTCACATCTTTGGGTTTCCGCAGCTGCGGCCGTGGCAGCTGCGCCAAGGGAAGCCGCGCTTCGGTGGGTGTCGTTTCCAGCAAGGCCAACCTGGGGCGAGGGCCACGTGATATGAACGTTGCTTTGTAAAGCCAGGAATCATTATGAAGACTACATATATATAATATATGTATGTATGTATATATATATATATATGTGTGTATGTGTAGTATTATATAGTATTATATAGTATTATATAGTATTATATCGTATTATATCGTATTATATCGTATTATATCGTATTATATCGTATCATATCGTATTATATAGTATTATATATAGTTATATCCCCAATAAACCGAAACATTAACCAAGGGTTTTGGAATGTGCTGGATCATTGGACTATAGGAATACCAAGGAATATCACCCAGCTGAAGACTAATAGTATCTACCCTCTGGTTATTTGTTACATAGCCATGGTATAGATGACCCATAGAAATAGATGATTTACCGTTCTTAAAAATGGTGGATCTTTCCATGGCGAACTGCTAGTCATAACCAGAGGGTAATAGTTATATCCCACAGAAAGCCAAACGTTAAACCAAGTTATTGGATCAATGGACTGAATTGGACTGGTTTATGATGATAATTTACAACAAAGAATCGTTGATTTCGGTGTTTTTTAACGATGGTCTTCGGTGTCGATTTCCCCCCAATCCAAGGATTGGAGAAACATCTCCAAAGAAGTCCAAACTGTTTAGGTTGATTTGATGAGATGACTAGCCTCTTGTAATCTAACAGTTGCTACGGAAAACCACCCTGGAAATAACTGGCAAATCACCGAAGCAAATGGGCAAAGGGACTTCCAGTTTGCTATGCTTTGCCAGAGGGTAAAGACCTATATTGAAACATCAAAACCCTGGTGCCCTATGGCATCTTAACATAGCTTGACATCAACACAGCCGATGTAAAAGTGGCTATACATCACCTCAAAGATATCACACTTTAGCGTGGCCCAACCACGAATTATCTACCATTCAAGGTGAAAAAAAAGGAGGTCCATGAGAAACTGGGTTCAAGATCTGGTTGGTTGCTTCCCTGTGAAGTCTTGTCGAAAAGCTATCGCTATCCTTCTAGATCCTTCTGAGCCATCGACTATAGGAGCTTCTGGATCATTTGCCCTTGTGTCAATAGAACAAATACTCGCAGGTGAAAATGCTAAAGGACAGTTGGATTGTTGGCTGATTCTTCTTGGGTTGTGCGGCGGGTATACCCCTGTGTTTCCCCACATTGACCGCCTGACATATCCTTGTACCGCTGGAGCATATGATCACCATGCAGAACTGGCTGAATCCAAGCAGTCAGGAAAATCATTTGCGTACCACTAGCGGGAATTTAGGAAGTTCCATCTTTCTGCAGGCTTGCTGTATCTTATATTATATTATATACCCAAGAAATCCCAAAAAACAGGTCTACGCCACTAGAAACACCCGTATTTTAGATGATTTGAGTGGGATTTTACGATCCATCTGCAGGGTTGCTATATGTTGCTATATCCCCTCTTTTTCACAGACCTGGTTATCTCTGGACTCTGCTGGGCCACTGTTGGTTCACCCACTCCGCCAACATGTCGGCGTAGAAGGCGTGCCCTGCCCAGCGCGGGTGCCGATACGCCCAGTCGGGCCAGGCGGTGGGCTGCACGTTGCGGGGCCACATGGTGGACTGAGAACCTGCCGAGAATCTCGGTGACCTTGTGATGGGTGTAACTTAGTACAGGATGGGGCCCCCGTTTTCGATCGCGTGAACCGTTGGTTTATATATAAGTGGCTGAAAAAACTATGGTTTATGGTAGATATAACGAACTAGTATTCATGGGGATTATTTCATGGTTTATAAACCAACAAACATAACTGGGGGGCCCCATCCTGTATAGCCATGGTGAACTCAAGCCCAAAAAATTGGGATATCCTATGTCCACCGTCTATGGGAACGGGAGAACCCATGGTGAACTACTTGGGGCAGTTGAGGTTACCTTTATGGATATCACTATAACCATGGGATTTTACCACCAACAATGGGAATTTCATGAGAGTTCACCAACACATATGGTGGTAAAATGGGTCTAACCACGGGGATTTTACTTTCCGGGATATAGACCCTAAGGCTCCAGGCTGATTTCCACAGAAATACCTGGAACTGCCCAAGTGGAATGGGTCGAGTCGTTGGAATGAGTTGTTTGGATGAGTTGTTTGCGTTTTGAGTTGGAATCAGGGCCCAGGAAGTGGGAGAAAACGTCATCCAAAGTGGGAAACGCGTCAACATTTACCAAAAAAAAAGATATGAAATGTATCTGAAAATGGGGCACACACCCTGAATGGCAGTTTTTTAATTGAAAAACATGAGAGAAATCGTGGAATGGTGGCACCCCCATTTTCAGACAACCAGCTAACCAATTCAAACTCGTATGGTTGAAGCAGATTGTCATCCCTTTCAAAAATGGTTGCTTTAGAACGGATTTCCCATGGATTGTGATCATCCAAAATATATAAAGGATAGTATCACCCCATACAATAATCCACCAAAAGGGGGTTGAGCACTGCTCAAGTGGGTAGAAAAAAAGAACATCAATGGGACGAGATGCAAGAGTTGGTCGTTCATGTTCACAAAAATTGGGCAGGTTGCCCAACAACTGTTGGCTTGAACACTGGTTTTAGCTTTAAACATACAGGAATGAGGATAGTGGTCAACAAAAACACCAAACATGGAGGAATATCCCAGACGATACTTATCTGATATAGAAATCATAACCTTTCTGAAAAGCAGAGAGCTTTTCTGGCGCTTTTACAACGGATAAAACCAGCCAAAATCATGCTACACAGCCAAAAAGAGTAGCAAGAAACTTGCTTGTCAAACAGTCTGTCTGGGAGATCACCAGCCGTGTATAATGATACCTGTCAGAAACTCTAAGTATTAGCAAGCGTGTCTGTGTGTGTGTATCAAAAAATGTCTGTGTATGTTGTGCGTATCTGCAATATACATATTAATCATATATATATATACATATACAGATACATATATATATATATATACATATATATATATACATATCATATATCAGAATAGATATGCATTCCGCCGCACTCCCGAACTCCCGAACTTACGAAGAAGAACCGCCTCCAGCTATTAGTTGCAGAGCTATGGAATCCATGGGGTGAACCCGAAATCGGAAATCATCGGGGGCATCATGGTGGATTTTCCATGGTGTTTTTCCATGGGATTTTAAATGGTGATTCAATGGGATTTAATGGGATTTATATAATGGGATTTATTAGGATATATGATGGTATACCCTCTGGTTATGTCAAAATAGCTATTTTTCAAATGGCCCATAGAAATAGTTGATTTACCTATTAATAGCATGGTGATTTTCCAGTTCGCAAAATGTAAACGTTTACCAGGCCGGGTAAGTTTACCCTCCGGTATTCCCTCCATGGCTTGCTGGAACATTCCCCATTGAGTTCCATGACGTTCCCAGCAATAAACCTCACGGACGTTGATCTTCCTAGATCCCATGGATTTCCCATCCTGTTCCTATGAAAATCTCCATTTTTCATGGGAAAATCAACTATTTCGACTGGGCCATGGCTTCAATAGCAACTAACATAGCGAACTGGAAAGATCCACCATTTTAAATGGGAAAACTCACTATTTCAATGGCCATGTTCAATAGCTATTTTGACATAATTACCAGAGGGATTTCCGAGGGATTTCCCAGCACGACACGCCGCATCCAAGTGACCCCCACGGCGGGAGAACTCTTCCATTGCGTTCCTCTGGCCCAGATGGATGATTTACCATCTGGTTATGACTAACATAGCCATGGAAAATCACCATTTTTAATAGGTAAATCAACTATAAATTGGCCATTTTCCATGGCTATGTTCAATAAGTAGAGGGTAAGTCAGCTAAGTTCTGTGGATCCCAGTTCTTAAATTGGATACTGTTTGCAAGCAACATATTTCATATAACTGACTGAAAGAAATGGAATATCCTCAGTTATGTGTGGAAATGAATGTGGTTTATAAAGTTATTAAATCACTGGGATGCACATCTACGTACTAAACACCATTGCACAAAGTCCAACCTGGCTCCATTGGACATGACCAATTCTCAAGTTCCAAGGCCATGTTTGCGAGTTCCAAAATGCTCATTTTGAGGGATTACTTAGAATAATGCTATCATCGCCCTAATATCAAACTCCCCTAAATGGTCTCAAATAATCCCAAATATGCGCAAATCCCCTACTAGACCATGGTTTTTGGGGGATGGGGGGTGTTTACTGTAATATTAGGGCGATGGGATTTGGCGACATCGTTTCCATGTTCAACAGAACGGGCAGAGCCATGTCAGGCCCTAATGAGAAGAGTACGGTGTTTTAACCCCACAAATAGCTGGGATTTATGGTTGTTCATCCCCATTCATATGATATTGTAGGTGCTTAATGGTTTGAACATCTTTTAACCCATCCCAAAAAAGGACTCATAGAATGTGGATGATGTTGATTTATACCTCCAATTTCACCCCACATCGGGACTCTCCAGGACAAGGAAATCCTTCTGGCATGCACTGATTGGTTGAGAAGGATTCCCATGGGTCAGTGCATAATCCCCAACCAGGTAGGTTTTTGACCCCCTACAAGAAACAACCATCATTTATTCACTATCCGATATCCTTTTGGGTGGTCAAGACTCATTTGGTCGTGAAAAATTCCTGAAAATGTTCGGACACACCGCCATTTGGAATCCCCTACGAACATTAGTTCAATCTCTCTATTTAACTTAAAGAATCTGAGATTCTCATAGTTCAGCATGGGCAACTTGTAGTGCTCCGCCACTCCCCGCAAGATCTTCAACGCCTTATCATCCTGCGATCAGCAGGCGGGGAAGGAACGATGCATCGTAGGTGTGCATGGCTAGCCTATGATCTCGGGTAGGTCTGGCCCAAAGTGGGTACTTCAAGAAATGGATGTTCTACATTGTTCTACATGTCTATATATATATTATATGATAAGCCCATTCATGTCATTTAAACGATATGGACTTGCTTGCCCAATCGTAGATGATTTATAAGTATATCTAAATAGAAAACCATGGGTTTTCTGTGACAGTTCGCCATGTAAAATTACCAAAAAAAAAAGGCGTTCTGGAATTGGCCAGGCTGACCAGGCCACCCCTACCCCGTGGATGCTGTTATTTTAACATGAAAATTCTCCGCGACCGTGGTTGAGCCCTACCCCTCTGAAAAATATTTTTGTTCGTCAGTTGGGATGATTATTATTCCCAATATATATATATATATCCATAGATAATTATCTATAGATAATGACATAGATATGTTTGATGATTATGAAATTCCCAACTGTTTCTGGAAAGTCATTCAAAATTCCCAACTGTTCCAGTCACCACCAGTCGCAGTACTGAGTCATGTTAGGTGAGCCCCCCGTTTTTTCGATAGCTAGTCGTTGACAGTGAGCCCTTGCCCCCAGACATCACCGACATGGGGGGCCTTCACCGACTCACCGTCTCACCATAAGAAGGGATTCCATTTGACAAAGAAACCAACCATCATCTATAGAATATGCTATGGCTTAGGGTTTGTAGAATGGCTATGGTATAGAATATGGTATGGCTATGGTATGGCTATGGCTACAGAATTTATCAACAAACCAAGTTGATGAATTATAGAATGGCTATGGTATGGCTATGTAAAATGGAAAAATGTTGGTTTTCTTGAAGTACTATGATTGTTGATGTTCATACAACCATCATTCAGAATGGCTATGAAAACTGTCGTAAAACCATCGGTCCAAAAAAATCGCTCCATCATCCCCAGACCTGCAGTTCCCAGAGAGATTCTGGAGACCATCCAAGCCCATCAACTTTTAGAATATGACCATGGGGGTTTCCTTAAAGATAGGCTTCAACGTGAAAGTAAGGTATCCTGTTTGATAGCTAATTACATGTAATTACCATCTTGTTTAAAAATCCTGTAAGTATTCAATCAACAAACCCTTAAAGATATAGGCTTTCCTTAAGCAACATTTGCCCCCTGTTGCCATTTTTTAGACAAATCGTTTGGTAGTCACCCAGCCATACGGCATACCGACCAGAGCAGCCCCCCAACGGTCACGGGAAGTGTGAGAGAAACTGCCCATGTCCTTGGCGACGGCACAACTGGTTGCTTGGAGAAACATGATGACTTCTCTACAATTCAAGCATTAAATATGGTGATGCAAATGTACATAATATCTATATATATATATTATTATTCTTATTATTATTATTATCATTATTATTAGTAGTAGTAGTAGTATTAGTATTATTATTATTAGTATTATTATTATTATCATTACTATTATTATTATTAGTATTATTATTATCAGTTATTATTGTTGTTATTATTTATTATTATTATCATTATTATTATCAGTTATTATTGTTATTATTATAAATATATACAGTATATATATATATTATTGTATATATGATTGTATATTACTATATATATAATTATGTATATACATATGTATATATATATAGATATGTATATAGATATGTATATAGATATGTAGATACATATGTAGAGATCAGGACTGTTTCGTAGTTTCAACTATGGCAAGAGTGTCTTTGTCAATCGGGATCATCATCCCAGGCGTGTTCACCTCCCTACAAGCCCTTGAAAAAGGCGCTAGAGAGTCAACAAGTCTCAGTATTCTCAGTGAATTCTGGCTATTTTGACCGAAAAAATTCTGTGTTTCCCTTCCAAAACACAGACGAATCCCCCTCCCCCCATAAAGCATTTTGTGGAAGCACATCTTTAAAAAAATGGGCCCCGGCAGCATCTTTCGTCCAATGCTACTCAGCGGCGCGGTTGTAGATCAACAGAACCAACGTCTGCGGCAGGAAAAGGTGGCAAATACCTTGCAACGATCCGTTCCCTCGAAGAAATTTAAGGTGGTGGACACGCGCCCGATCCCTCACTGAGGGATTTTTTTTCTAAGACTTCAGTGGAAAGCATTAACCATACTGATTTCCATATATTTAGTTATATTTCCATTAAATATAGGGTGGTCTTGTGGATTTTCTCTTAATCCAAACCACTCAATATGTTTTTTCCGAACAACTGAGCCCAAGCTTCCTGCACCCCAGATCACTACTTACAAACCGCCACTCATATCCCACTCATCTTCCCAGAAAGAGCCATAGCCAAATCCCGATTGTCCATGGCATTTTCCCATGGGGGTGACCTTTTTTCAGCATCGGCAGGAGAGCTCCATCCCATCATCCCCACGACTGAGAACTGCTGCGAATCGTGTTGCGAATCAATTCTTCCAGTTTGTGATCTTGCCCTCCCCAGCCATTCCTCGCACTCAGATCCCCGGGGCAGTTGGTGGATGATGTGTGTTTTTTCTTGAAGAAAGGGCTGGAAAAACGCATGAAAATATCGGTTGGATATTTTAGTGGATATAACTATATGATGGATAAATGATAGTTGGTTGGATTGGTGGATGATAAACCAAGATTCATTGGGGATAATCACAAATCATGAGGGGATTCCAGTTCTCAACCAACCAGTTCTAGGGACAAGATACATGGGATTCATGGGCTATGGTCGTCCGTCCCATGGGAGTCTTTACAATGGGTATAGAACTTCCAGCGAATGGATTGATCATGGCACATATCTTGCAATGTACATATGCATGTCTACCTGTCCGGGTGGCTGGGCGTCGCGATTTATCTATTGATACGTATGCATACATACATTGCATTACGTTACATTACATTACATTAAATATACATATGTATATGTATGACCTCTTTATGTACATGGCGGCCATGGCGATAGGCAAGCAAAAAGAAACATTCCCTTCGAAGGAAGCCCATGGCATCTGCCAGGACGCATCGGATACCTCTGAATTCCAATCCCAAATAGAACTGATGTTAATTAGCTAACTAATGCTAAAGTTAGCATTCATAATTCATCGCCAATCTTAGATACCGCGCAAAAAATGACAAATTCTTTGCTGGTTAGTAGATATTCCCATTGATACCAAAAGACTAAAGGATTAGAGTACCCATCTAAGATTGACCTAGAATTAGTTAGTTAGCAAACTAATATTAACTACCGAATTTTTACCTTTGGCCATCAAACGGACTTTCGTTCCTCGAATCTTAACTTCATCATCTATTCTGTGCCTTCCATTTGGCAAGTCCTTTTTTTGAGGAAATATCAACTGAAAGATCCCCTATCTTCCAAAAAATCGTCCTAAAAGTGCGGAAAAAAAACATGTTAGAAGCCAACTGATGGTAAACACATGGATTCCATTGGACTAATCCATTGCTATTCCATGCCTTTCATCTAACGGATATCTTCCACGTGGATCCAAGTGACTGGCTGAAGTCCAGAATGATCCAATCCACTGGGACGTTGGCACTTTTCTGCGCCACGACCTGAGATGGGAGGGGCGGAAGCCTAGATTCTAAGGTGTATCCCGGTTAATATGAAATACATGTGTGTGTGTATGTATATACATATACATATATATATATAGTTTTATTATTATTATTGTTATTATTGTTATTAAATATTAATACATGTGTGTGTATGTATGTATGTATATATATATATATGTATGTATGTTTGTATGTATGTATGTATGTTTGTATGTATGTATGTATGTTTGTATGTATGTATGTATGTTTGTATGTATGTATGTATGTTTGTA
>Ga0126342_10011398_pt1 | contig 15883 bp, 15 predicted proteins | sample Cyp1metagenome_FD_92528 | JGI IMG/M metagenome (GOLD analysis project Ga0126342, IMG submission 92528) | Coral microbial communities from Lord Howe Island, Old Settlement Bay, Australia - Cyphastrea 1 metagenome | ecosystem: Host-associated > Invertebrates > Cnidaria > Coral ... | reverse complement strand
TCTCTGCGTCAAACCTTCGGTCTGTAAGCTCTGTGAACAAGCTTCTATGCGTAAAAGCGTCTGTGTGTAAAAGCTCTGTGTGTATGTAAAGCTTTTGTGCGTGTAAATGCTTCTGTGTATAAACCCTTAAAGTCAAAGGACCTTACTTTGGGAACCCTTTCTCCGAAGACATCATTTAGGAATGAAAGACATCATTTAGGGTTTTGACCATATGCCTTAAAAATAGCTATATTTATGGTATATAGGGATAACGTGGGATAACCATGGGACATCAAACTTCCACCCGGAGCACAGCTACTCCCATTTTTTTCACCCTTATCAGTTCATGGTCATGGTCTTTGGAGCTCTCTGTCGTGCAGTTGCGTTCATCCTTGGCTCACCAAAAATGTGCAAAGAGAAATATCAACTATTTTTCTCATAAGATTCAGGATGGGTATCAGTAAAAAACAGGAAAACACATATAAAAAAATGTTTCTTTCCTGAGTATCTTCTCAACCTTGTGTTTCACCGAAAGCAGTCTCAGTTTTGTCAATCTGATCAGAAAGCGCGATCTGCCCCGAGGTGGTGCAAACCTCAAATTTTGACCACTTGAAAATTCAAACATGGTTAACATAAAAAACATCTATCCCCTAGAAATACCCATGCAATCCCCAATGCAAAATTGCATTAAATAATGGCAGCAATGGGCTCTTCAACCATTGCATTCCATCTTCATCTCCGAAACAATGGTGGAAACGGGCATTCCGACCATAACGTCGCCCATCCCGGGCAATGTGAGCCATCATCTAAGCTGATATTGGCAGGGAAATCCCAACTAAAAGGACCCCTTTTAACTCAAACCGGTGAACATAAAAAGTGTTCCCATTTAAATGGAAATAAAAAGTGTTCCCATTTAAATGGAAAAAAACCGCTTCTCAACAAAATTGGTGCTAAGAAAAATCAGTTCACATGCAGTTTTGGAATCAAACGGAACTCGTCTTTGTTTTGCCTCCCAGGTTTCAGCACACGTTCAAAAACAAACTGCCCCCAAAAAAACGAACAGTTAAAACCCTTTTGCTTTGTAACCCAATCGCCTAGCAGCTTGACGGGCTAAACTGACATACCTTCGAATGAAACCAGCAGCAGCATTGTAATATTCCTCTCGTTGTTCATGATCCATAAATCTCGGGAATCGTTCCTGGAGACCATACCAACGCACCAAGTATGTCCTTAATTGGCAATCATATCATATCATATAGAAATTCAACATGGCTATTTCTGTAAACAAATATTGTTGCCTCCTAGACACCCACCAATCAGGTAAAAAATCAATGTTAGCCTAAATTGAGGGAAGGGACATACAGGAACTCAACAGCGGCAATTGACCATGGGGATCTTGGAACGCACCAGCGCGAGCAGCATGTTGTAGGCAGTCACAAAGCCATTGGGATATCACACGCCCATTGAAAGCTTTCGCTGTAAAACAGATCTGGGTACCCTTCGGCTTTTTGAAAATCTTAGTGGGTTGGCCAATCAATCAATGCAGGAGATTATTTCAAAAAACATGTTTCCTTACTACCGTGTTTAAAAAGTATGTTTAAAACATGGGACATAATCAAAATCTGGCTAATTGAACTTGGGTACCATCCATGTCTTGAAAGGTGGCTGGCTTGTATAGATCTTGTTCCGTTTCATCCAGTCCCGAAAATGAAGATACGCTTGGTCCAAGGATTTCTGAAGGTCTTCTTCTTCTCCCCAAAATTTGACTCGAAGTAGGCACACCCTTTGTGGGTTGGAAACTATAAAAACATGTAAAAACATATTTTCTGGGATGTTCTGGGTAATTATAAGTCCAAAAAATATATCAGAACACATGCACTAAAAATATAATGCAATAACCTCAGCTAGAAACATGGCACTACCGTTTACGCGGTACCCTAGGCCCAAATTGACCACATGCATCGAACATATCTGCAGCAAGTCCGGGTGCCATCCTTTGAGCAAAAGCAAAGGACCTTAGTTGCACATGCACATGCACATATTATAATGTCTTAGAGACCCCATTTGGTCAAAACAATCCCAAACCCGCATCATATCATTTATCATTCATTGTGATACGTTGCTGGTGGAAATATAGAAATAAAAATCCAGCAAGATCAAGATATTAATTGCTAGTTTAAAATCACGTTACATGGGCGTCTGCTTCCACCCAATTGATTCGCAATGAACTCGGTACGGTTGTATTCATGCCAATCGCCCTCGTCAATATTCCAAAATAAGTCTGTTGCATTTGCAGAGCGAGCTTTACAATCACATCGGTAACACAAGTTTTTCATAGCAAGCCAAGACGATGAAAAATTCCAACATTGTTTATGCCATAGCCAATCTCCTCGCAATTCTGTCACAGTGAATAGACGGCCACCAGCCAGCTGCACATCCCGTTCCACATCCCAGCCATTGAAGAGCATGTTGGGCGAAAATGTTATACGCTTGAAAATTGCGTTGAGAGTTTCAGTCCCCCATAACTTGGCCTCTTCCAAGGCACACACCAGCCACCTTGAGCAGCGTGTACTCTTAGCTCGCCAAAGGGGAAACGATAAGAAAATTCCCAGAACTTTGATGTTGCCCCTCACAGTGCAAGCGTCCCCATAGATTGCAACGGGTATGTGCTCTGGAGATGCTGGTGAATCCACTGCCCATCTTTCACAGGCCAAATTCTTCTTGATATCCCAAAAACGATGCACAACTGACATTGGTATGTTCACTCCTGCAGTCTGGAACAGGTAATCAACCAGTAGGTGTGGGTCCAACATAGGCAGCGACACATTTTCCCAGGTGCCAGTAGCTACGTCAGTTCGTCGAACCCGAACAGGGAGCATGGTTGGCTCCTAGCTTGTTAAATCTAAATTTTAAAAAGCAAAATAAAGCACACCAAAAAACATGGGGGAAGCACCTTCCTTCGAAAAATGATTTTACTATTCTTTGGAAAAACGATCCCAAAATTATCCCAGTGTTTGAAATCTAAATTGTGCCAAGAAGCAATTGGCACATGAGCCACCCGTTGAAAATCACGAGAGCTGTTATGATCACTCATTGATCCCAATTTCAGGCTTGAACGGTTGCATATGCCACCACAGTCCTGGTGCCACAACAGATGCTAATCAAATTGGGGTTGCTGAACATGGTCAACTGACAAAATGGAATCAACAATGTGATCTTAGATGATTTATTTTTTTTGGAATTTCGACAATTTAGATCTAAAATGATCTACAGATAGATGGTCTTTGGATTTAGAGATTCGGTATATTATAAATAAATCTAACACATAAGTAAATAGACAACGCCATTGCAAGCAAGTGGAAGAGCCATGGGTCCTCCACATGCTTTCTGGCCCGTTTCATCGCTTTGGTGAAGCTGCTATCCTTGGTGAATCTCGGCTGAGTTTTTTGGGGTATCCAAATTCAGCATCGTTGGCATATATGCCCAAACAAGTGTCACCACTTTGGACATCATCGATCAGCTGGTTCAGGAAGGGTTCTGCACCTTGATGATGTAGAGTATGACCTGCGTGGTGCTGATGGAAGTAGGGGGGAAGTAATATCTACTGACATTGCTTTGGGCTAAGGGTTTGGGAGAAATCCAAGCATAGGCACTTAACTTAGCCCAATAGAAGGAAACCCTAAACATGGTGACCCAGGGTTTTGGGGTGGCTGCGCGTTGTTTTCACCACTCGTTGCACACATGCAACTTCCAGGCGCCCTTTACGGGTTCACTCATGACTGGCCAGGCCAACCCCCACACTTTTTGCACCAATCAAAGTTGGGTATCTTCAACGAAGGCATTAAAGCAACAGTAGCTAATATAAATTTGATGAAATATCTCAGCCGATCGTTTTGAGGGATTCTAGCCAGGCAAACTTTGTTTAAACCGGTATCCCAATCAACCTAGACTGGGGAGCTTGGAAAACACGCTGGAGTCAGGCGCCCATCCCGTGCAAAACATTTCTATGAGACAATTGGTGTTGATTCACTAATATGGGAATTCGGAAAATATAAGTTTGCATATGCACTGGGCTAAGGGCACCCTACATCATCATCCAGCTACCATGGGGCTAGTTTCACATTGCTTCGATCCAAAACTTGCTACCTTGTAGCTGGGCCTATACCTTAAGATTATCCAAGAAGGACTTGTAATCTTGCAGTGCTTGATTTCCCTTCTCCACCAACACTTTCGTTTTCTTCTCCTACCACGGGCAACGCGGACAATGACGTTTCTTGATATGAGATCAATATGACAAGAATCTAATGCACAATTAATGGATCCACCTATATTTACATTAATTATATTTCACCCCTGCCTCAAAATTGTCGATCCCACTCTGCAATGAGTCCCTAGCAGCTTGGAGTGCACGTCGTTGGGTATCCAAGCTCTTTTTCAGAGGGGCTCGCAAATCGGGCGACCTAAGTTCAGGAAAGTAACCAGCGTATGTTCCTCCATGGCCAGACTGCCACATGCAAGGTATGGACAACTGGTTGGCTCGATCCTCGCGAGTGCGTACATCACCAATCTTATTGGTGAGGCTGTTTGCAACCTGGCATGGCGATGGGATGGCATGGGCAGTCCCTTGTGAGATGACAATCTTAGTTTACAGTAAACATGGTAGATGAACCTTCTTTGCAGCTGACACCTTCTCATTGTACTCCTTTCTCTTCTTCGTTTCTGCCTCGCGCTTTACCTTGTCTGCTTCTCTTTTTTTCTGTCTTTCGAGTTCCTTGGCTTCACGTTTCTGTTTAGCTTCGGCTGTTTCTTTCTTAGCTTTCTTCTTCTTCTTGTTACTCTTGCTCTTCTTCTGTTTCTTCTTCGTTTTGGCCTTTTCGGAATCTTCTTTGCCTTTCGATTTCTTTGACTTCTCAGATTCTTCAGATTTCGATGACGACTCCTGGATAAGAAGAAACATCTTAATCAATTGAAACCGAATTAGGAACAACATCTACAAGAGCCTTGTGTTCTGTTGCAGCTTGATTGACATTAAATGAAATAAATTAACACCTGGCAAAAAATAGCTCCTGTCGTGAGCTGGACGAAGACGAGTGCTTTCTTTTTTTCTTTTTGCTTTTGCGGGCACGGGGCGCTGAGTCATCACTAGATTCATCATCAACTCGCATGCATGTTTCTAGCAATGTACCATCCTTGGTGACTTCAGATTCTGAATCCCAGACAAGGTACAATTCCATCGCCTCAGATTGGGTTGGACGAAAGGGCATTCCAATCACACCACTTATAGATTAAGAATTGGGTGATAATACATATGACATATGACTGTACTGGCATACTATTAAATTTAAAAATGAATGGGTCCATATAAGCTCTTTATACAATCCTTTGATACCAGCGATGCCAATGTCAAAGCTGCTGCTACCAAGGTAGTGCATCAATGTGTTCGATTCCAAGCACCTAAGCTGATCCTAAGCTGCATTCGAGTGACACTGTTGTCCGGACAATCCGGGTGGGGCTTGACGTGGTCAAATTTCAACTTGGGGTCACTGCGCTTGGATTCCCGAATTGATTCGGCAATTGATACATCGTCGTATTTGGCTATAATTTGTTTGAATGTCATCCATCGTCGGGCCCCAACCTTCTCATGGCTGTGAGATTTGCTCAACCTGATTGCATACTGACTCTTTTTCCAGTTCTCATTGGACCCCAACCACTCCTCCCAAAGAATCGCCATGGTCTCCGGGCCTCAGGAAACAATAATATTTGGAATGTAATATATTAAAATATATTAAATTATAAGGCATCAAAAATCCTAATTTTGATGATGGTCGACCATTGTGTGTTTTCACCAAACAAGATGCCCCAAATTAGAGGACATGAGCATGCTTTCAGACTTTTTTGCACATAAAATGACTGCATAGCTTGTAGGGTCAGGACAGTGTCGCTTACGACCATACTCATCACGAATCTCGGCAGGGGTTTTTGGACCTTAGCCACAAAGAAAGTTCCACTAGCAAATATAATATCCTCATATTTTAGTATATGTTTTATCATAAAATGACCTTACTTGCAACATCTTGCAACTCCACATGTGCAAAGCAAAGGAAAAAAGACAACTGAGGTGAACACTTCTCAAGGACCTGTAGAACCTTTCTTTTCTTGTTTTGTATGCTCGTCGGACCTGTTCCTTTTTCGTGATATCCTGTGTGTCTGCTCTGTGCAAAGCGTTCTGCACATCTGCTGGGGTTTCACCTTCTGACTGCGATTCATCATCTTTGTCACGTTTTTTTTGTGGGTGATTGGGCTTGCATGCCGCTGACTTGGCCTCTGCAACCTTCAAGGCTTCTTTGTCTTGTCGATCCTTCTTATCTCCTTCTTCCTTTTCTTTTTCCTTGGTCTTCTGAGTCTTCTGTGCTTTTTTTTCTGGCTCCTTGTTGGTCTTGATCTTCTGCGCGTGTTTCTTTGCTGCTGCACTTTTGCTACCACTAGAGCCTGTTGGTTTGATCACATGTCGAGATGGTTTCTTCCTGGGCATTGTTTTCGCTGCAGATCTCTTTGGCTGAGGTTTCGGTTTCTTGGCATCAGCTTGGGCTGTGTTTTCTTGGGAAGCACCATCCTCCTCATCATCCTCCTCATCATCCTCATTAGGATCTTCAGGATCCAATTGGGTGGACTGGCTGAGGTGTCGGTTCATTCGTCTAGTCTGACCAGCAGCTGGCTCTGACTGGGGCTCCGAAGCTTTTTTCGAACCTCCTGCCATGAAGGCATTCATGATTTCATGCAATTCACATGCATGGCATGGCATGGCATGTCTTGGTGATTCTTTTTGCACTTGGCCTGTAACACTGTATACACGTGTGTCCATGTGTGTGTGTGAAACACTTTGCATGACTTATAATATATAATCCTTCACAATTAAATTAATGGCAAACAATTGCCAGTGGTACTGAATTAAGCTACTATGGTGGCATGGGTGTTGAACCCAATCGATTGTTTATGCCTATAATTTAATAGATCTTATTATTATATTACACGCACCATTATTTGGAAAATGGTTTTAAACTCATAATATCTATGATCTATGGCATTTAATATTATAATATATTGATACATATAATATATGTAATGGGAATGGTTTCTAATTTGGAGTTCCATATCATTTGCCACCATCACCCCTGCAAGAAGCAGTCCTACATTTCCGCTCAGGACAGAAGTACTGGCTGACCTGGGCAACGGCTGCGCTTTGGTAGACGCTTGCTCTGCAGGGCAAGGTGGGCTGGATGTAGGATAGGATATAGATATCGTTATAGATTGAATCTATATTTTCAAGGACCATGAAAATCTCTAATTTTGAACTTTTGCATGCAAGTACCACTGTTTTGAATGAACTAAGTAATGGGCCGTGCTAGTCCTGGAGTCTTCCCATCAGCTCTAGCCGCATCATGTGCATGTGCCCTTTGCAATTTCAGCGCCTTGGCCTTTGCCAAGAACTGTGCAGCACGATCCGACATGGAAAATAAAGGGGCGAGAAGCAATAAAATGAAGACATATTTATCCTTTCTGTGGGTTATCTTGGCCCAGTGCTCCGTAAGGCCTGGTGCCCCTATATCTATCTAAAAAATCAATCTAGATGATAGATGCCATCAAAACATATCAAAACCGCAAATCCCTGATGTAGCAAGGCTCGAGCACCCCCAAATGCTGCATACAGATCAATGTAGGTTTGGTGTGTTGGCTGATGCATTGCGACATGTCAAATGGTACTTGGCTTCAATATGTTCTGAACTTAGGCAATTCTGAGTTTGAAAAAACACATTCCAAATCATTCCAACTTGCCACTAGGAAAAGACATCAACAAATGTGGATTCGCTTTTTTTTTTGGGGGGGGGGGTGAATTTAGGTGGATTTTGACCTCCCCCTGTCCACGACTTTTTGATGTCGTTCCACGACTTTTTGATGTCGTTCCACGACTTTTTGATGTCGTTCCACGGTTTGTCCACGGGTTGTCCACGGTCATGTGTGTTCCAGTTTTTTTTCTCATTTTTCCTTTGCCTCTCTCAGGGTTCATTCAGCGCAGTGGTGAGAATCCACTGTGTTGTAAGTTAATGAATTCTATGGTACATCTCTGAAGGCATTGCGTGGCTTGATCACAAGTCTAGTACTGGACAGTATCGCCCAGCTTCAACTTCCGAAAGAAGAAACTTTCTAATCTCCTGCAAGTTGGCATGCTTCCACTTGTAGGGTTGCTTGGCCTCCCAAGTTGATAGCCAAAAGACGAGCCCGTGTTGTTTGAAACTGGTTTGTTTACTTATGCATCTCTGAGCTCACATGGACTGATTTTTTAACACAGAAGCCCAGACCGGCCTTGTGTAGGTCTTCCACAGGTTTCCCATACATCTCACGGCGTAGATGTCCCTTATGTGTCTCCTGCCGTTGTAGACGCTACATGGGCTTGAGTCAAAATTAAAGGCTGTAAGTTGGATTGAATTATTCCCCCGTCTACCCATCTGGCCATGCAAAAAAAAGCAGGGCTCCATATACTTGAGGTGTAGTTTGCACACTGTGCGGGCAAACTTGGGCGTGTAGGCTGCGCTCTGCTTCAGGAATGGAGTGCCCACCCTGAGTTCAAATGGCAGCCCCATGTAAAAAAAAAGGTTAAGCTTCGCTTTGGATTTGAAGCTCTGCAGTGTTTGAACAATACCAAGTGTATCTAAGCCTAGAACAGCTTCCATTCCCCTTTTGCATTCTGGTACTTTTTCACCATGCCAGCACCAGACTTCCGAAGTTTCTCCCTTTTGGCCTTTGAAATTGGCTTCCGCAAAGACTTCGCCCACAGCCTGGGCCACACAGAATGGTCAGTATACTGGTAACCCCCTAAACAAATTAAAAACATTGAGGTCACGACGCAGACCCCAGTCCTCGACTGGGTTTCAAAGCTTTGTGTCCAAAGGACCCCATGTAACTCAGTTGAGAAAGAAATTATCATCATCATCCGTTTTTTGAATTTGAAAATTACTCCTCTTCTTTCCAAGCAAGTGCCACATTGCAAGTAAATTGGCTTGAGTCCTAGACAAGAAGGTGGAGTCCCAAGTGCCACCAAGAACTTCACGAATCATCCGACGAAGATGGAAGATGTACGGGTAATGACGCATCAACGAGCCTCCTGGTTGCTCTGTGAATGAGGCTATGCACCTCACAGCACCCACCAAGAGGATGAGAGCCCAGCGCGCAGTCAACCTCAAATCAAGCTTGATCACTTGACATGAAACCTGGATCGATCAAAAAACGTGCATGCTGCTTATTTTAACCTAGGGACGTGTTGGATGACTGAACATAGCGAGAGCCAAGGTCCCCCCAAATATTGGTCAGGCGCCTTTTGTGAGTACCTGCATTAACAAATACCCACGGCCCACAAGGAGGTCCTCCAAGGAGGAGCCCATCCTCCTTGACCCGCAGTGCCAAGCTCACCGCTCGCAAAAAACCTTGCCTTAAGTAGGCACGCATTGAACCAAGCTAGCAGGTACCCTTGGGTTGTTTTTTCGCTCTATTAGCTAAGGTAAGACTAGCATAGTTTTGTGTGTGTGTGTGCGTGTGTTTCGTTCAAGAATTGGGTCTATCAAGGGATTCATGGATCATGCTGAGGGCAGCACGTTGTCAACATGTTGTCATCAGGGTTGTCGAGTAACTCGAAGTGGGCCCTAGGATCGTGCAATATTATTTAAATTAATATGGAAAAAGGCCAGAGGAATACCGATCGATAATATAGATAGTTTCGTAATATATATACTGCAGGTTCTCTCACACATGCCCTGCCAAGTTTTGGCAGCATCTTGAGGAAGCTATTCGAATCTGGGATCCCGACGCCTTCACATTAGCAGATCCTAGGCAGCATTTAGGGTGAAAGGAATAGTGGGAGTGTCCTCTTGCAGTGGGGTATATGATGATATACTTTTGAATTATATTGTCAATAAGATTTGTCAAATCAAACCATGAACAGAAGCAGCCTCCATCAATGTTGATAAAATTGAGTTTCTGGCTGAAAGCTTGGTGGGCTTCGCCCTTGCCACTGAAGTAGTCCACCATGCAAAGATCCTCATCATCGAATTTTCAAAAGAAGTTGGATGTTTTTTTCGGCATCAAAATAGACCACAATAATATAATATTATAATATATAATATAGCTCATGTAATTGTGTGAAATTCATGCCTGATTGGTCCAACCAACCCTACGACACTTGGGCCCCAAACTCTTTGTGCTGTCATTGTTTGGGCACAGTAATCGGCACAATGCAGCCTTAGTTTGGCCACAGCTTGTCATTTCCCAAAAAAAAATGGTTTGATCAGAAATTGGGACACTTCCACAAGAAGGTTTTAATCCCAGCAGCAAAAGCAAGGGCGCACCCAGCTTTAATAACAAAAGGGCTGCCGATTTCGAGAGAGCAAGTGGGCTGGTTGCCCATGTGGGCTTGGAAACCATGGTGCGCCCCTGCCCTATCCCTCAAAAAATCACCTGGAAAAGTGGGTTTCCCCACACCAGATGCTGCTGAGCCTGCAGAACACATCACGCATATAATATTAATACAATTGTCACGTAACTGTCATGTTCCTTTATTTGTGTTGGATGTAGATTTTGATGTCTCGAAATCAACGATCTGATTTTTTTGTCAACTTGAGGCACCGGGCGTAGATCCACCAGTAGTGGCAAATGCATATACCACTTCGGGCATATGGCAGACACGAATCCCCAGAGAAGCCAGCTAGATTTTTATTGCATCATGTCACCATTCCAACAAAGTAATTTGCCGGGCATCACAGTACGTTTTCAAGTGCCAGCTTAGCTACTTCGAACCCCAATGTGCTCAGCGAGGCACATATCAAAACAAATGGCGCTATTCAACCTTCAGTCAACATCGGCAGGCTCCATCTTGACCCACCCAGCCACCAGCTTCGCCAGTCGCCACCTAGGAACGGATGAATTAATGGATATGCGTTTGATCGCTTGATCAACTTGGCAGCATAACAGTGTGGTGGGGAAAGGAAAGCTATTGTATTTGCAATTTGATCATTGAATAATATAATTAACATCATAAATAATATAGTACGAATAAAATAATGATATGATATAATATAATGGGTATATATGATAATGGATAGGACCCTACTAGTAATAATAGGTTCAAGATAAATAAGCACCAAAGAGATTTGCTGATTTTGAGGCCCTGGCGCATTGGAACCCCCCCTTTGGGCCCCCAGTAGATCGATGTTCCAGGAGGATTCTTTTTGTTCACCTAGTGATGGAGTCAATGTGGGTGAAAGACATGGTATATGAAAATTCTTCTTTACGGGCTTTGAATCATGATGGGACAGATTGAAAACATTTGTTGCCACCAAGCCTTCAAATTGGTACCTTCAACAGCGTTGATCTTGTTCAGCACATCAACCTTGGCCTTGGCAACGTAGAACCCAGAAGTCGTCAGCCTGGCGGGGAGTGGAAGTCGATACGCATCAAACCACATGTTCGATCACAACCTATTATTCACTGCAGTGTGCTGATAGGGGAGGAGGTGCTATATATTTGTGATTATTGATCTATGTTATCTATATATCGATCTTTCAATTACCGAACTTCATAAACTTGTTGGGCTTCCAAATGGGATCAAACTACGTAGAGTACCAGATTGACCCAGCTGAGGGCCAAACAAAACTCCAATTGAAGATGGGTCTTCAGCAGCACCACTTGTGTTGCAAACAACGGTGAAAGACCTGGGCCAGTGTTACTTTTTTTGGGCATTCCTGGAATTAAATATGATGAAAGTAACTTTGTTCCCCCTCATTTACGGTTGCTTGATGATTTGACATTGGATGACATTGGCAATCCGGATGCAAGCCAAGGAAGTAACTTCGCCGTCAGCCCTTCTGGGATGATCAAGGACTGATCATCGGCCGCCACTTTCTGGATCATTTTCAAAGCGAGTGCCTGATGCAGCAGGGAAATGCAATGCTGAGAGGAATCTAGTACTGAAGATTGATCTACAAAAATTGCAAATGGTGTATGGCGATGGAGATGAGATATAAAAAATGGGCACGCATACTTTCTAATGCATCCCTCCCGATAAAGCCTCACGATCAGGCAAGGTTTTCCCATCGTCTTTTGCATCTCGTTTCCTTTTGTTGCTCACGTCCGGTGCTGCTGCTGATGCGGCAGATCGCTGCTCTGGTGTTGGAGATCCCTTGACTCTCTTGGTTTCCATGGTTCCTACTTTCTTCTCTGCTTCAGTCTCCTTTTCTTTTCTCTTACGTTTTGGCTTCTCTGGAGGTGCTCAGTCTCAAGAGCTGCCGTGTTGTTGGGTTTGTTTTCATCTTTGTGTTCCTCTTCATCTTTGTGTTCCTCTTTATCTTTGTGTTGCTCTTCAGTTTTGGCATTGTCCTGGGAATCGTTGCGTTCCTCCTGCTCCTTCCCTTTGTTTGCCTCTGGCTTTCCTTTTCCTTTTTTTTCCTTTTCCACGACCTCTACCTCGGCCTTTGCCCCGCCCTTTGCCTTTTGCCTTTCCCTTCTTGCTAGGTTTGTCGTCTGCAGCCTTGTCCTCTTCACTCTGTCCATCCCTGAATTCCCGGTCTGGATCTTCATTTGCGTCAATTTCCTGGTTGTCAGCCCCCTGACTCGGCTTGAGACTCTTCCGAGCAAGCCTTTGGGCCTGCACAAGAGCAGAGCAAAAAATTAAGAGCGCGCAAGATTGTCAGTACATGCTTGTTCATGTTGAAAATTTTGATTTGACATGCTTTTAGTCGTGTGTAGCGTGTGCCTTCATGAGATCTTCATTGGTTGATCCTGGTTCCTTGAGAAGTGTCTCACAAAGACTGTCAACCTGCTTCTCGAGCTCAGCTTCCATCGGCCCCACTCAAAGGTTTTGAGTCCTGGCAAATCAGAAACCCGCTGGATTCTTTTACCGGAAACCTGAGGAAAAAACAACATGATCGTCATAATAAAAACTAAATTTGAAGGTTGGAGAGTCCTTGTTGCATGTCTTCTTGTCATCATCTTCGCTTTCAATCTCTTCACCTACTGCGTCTTTACCTGTTGATCCCTTTGCTCCTGAAGCCTCAGCCTGTTCCCTTTGCAGTGCTTCCTCCTCTCTCATCCTCTCTAGCTTCCACTGAGAGTCTACAGTATACTCAAGTGTCTCAAAGTCCAACGGCAGAGTTTCGATTTCATCGGGGTGAAAAGACTGTGGCACATGTGGGGGTTTGGGTTGCTCTTCCTGTTCTTCATGATCAGGAGACATGTCTGTCTCCCACCCATATTTTTTGTTCACTGTATCCAACATTTCTTCCAACGACTCACGTTCCCCACATTCTCTGTTGTCTATTTCTACCACTGGATCATCGTCCAAGCACTCTTCCTCTCCTCCCTCACGTGTACCCTCCTCTCCCTCAACCTCTGAAGCGCTCTCATGGCCGTAAACCTCCACTTCGGTGACGTCACTTGGTGCCCTCGATTCCCCTGAAGATGCCAAGCTGTCCTGCTAAAGTTTTGGAAGACTGACACGGGCGTCATAAGAAAACAAGATACACAGTATTGGTTTGGTTATGGTTCAACTCAGCAAGGGCTATATCCGTGATGGTCCTGTGAACTGGATTTCCTGGTCCTTCTTCCGTTCTCATGACCAGCTTCCTGACCACAACGAACACATGGCCAATGGTCGAAACACAGGCATGTTTTTTTTTGGGATCCAGTTATGTCCAACTCAAGTGACTTTGGCAGGATTGGATGAGCCTGGAGCTTGGCCTTAAGAATGGCTTTCAGCGTAGCCATGTTCTCGTGACTGGGCCTCCAAAGTGGGGCTATGCGCAAGGCTTGAATCCAGGTTAACACATCCCCAAACATCCCCAAACTATATAATATGCGTATGATATATGCTATATTTGTAACATAGTACATGCTGAGATGTATAATTATAGATCGATCTAGTATATAACCCTGGCCTGGAGGCAGAAGTTCTCTTAAACCTTTTGATCACATAGCCAGCCAGTCCCCTATGGAGACATCCTTCTTTTGCCGACCATGCCTGCCAAGATAACGAATTAATGGCCAGAACAAACATTGAGCACTCAAATTATAGGCGCCCAAGAAAGGACAATATAAACATGATATGATGTTTTTTTGGAGTATTTATTTTAATATTGACAGCTGACCAATCCCAGAAAGCCTCATGCTCAAAGTCCTCACGGAAGAGAGGATTCAAGTTGTGCCGCTTCGACACACAGGCAAGCGCCGTCTGCCCAGCAATTGGTTTCATCACAAAATTAATGGCTAGCTGGCTGGTGAATGGTTGAAAGAGCTGGTGGTTCAAGTCACGTCAATTTCTATCTTATTTTCTGTGCATCCCTGTGACCATGGAAGTGGGGCCTCCATTTCCATCTTGTACGGCCGATCGAAGCCAAACGTCGCCAGAAAGCTTGCAAGCAGCGGGAAATTCACATCGTGCCGCACCTGTTGGCTGACAAATTCATGCAAATTGATACGGATTTGGGAGAATCTGGAGAATCTAAGCCATGAAACGTGCTAGAACTGTAATGCTACATCGCTTGAAAAAATAGTGGATGGAAAGCCTCTTCTTCTCCAATTCGCAGAACTGGTGGAGATTTCCCACCAGCTGTCTTCGCAGTCCGAGACCCCTTGGGAAGAATGTGAATAAAGGAAAACTTCGGTACCTCAGGGCAAAACCCAAATGAAGATTTCAATGTCAAGTTGACATGTGAATATATGAGGGGATTATGATATTATGATAATTTTTCAACATCGCTGCAGTCTAGATACTCTCCTATCAGTATCCTTCATGCCAGCAGCCACCTTGATTTCAGCCCTGCGGTTCTCAACATATTTTGGGACACTGTTGATAAAATCGTCGTAAAATGCCTGGGCAAGGAAAACATGGATGGATGGTGGCATGGAATTGAGGGCTCAAACAATTAAAGAGAGTTGATTGGGTAAAAATCTTTGACTGGCCTTCAGTTCCTCCACCACTTCATCCCGAACTATGGCGGGCATGATCGCTGGAGGACAGTGAACCCTACACAACCAGGGAAATCGAAATTATTTGATTTTTCTTACATGTCACATGTCGATGTTAGAAGATTTTGATGCCACATGTAAGCACTCTCAAGATTCTTCCATTGAAAAACAATCCGGTGCCATTTGGCACTCCCTGAAGGGGAAAAAGCGCCGCTTGAGCCATGAGTTGGATCAGCATCGCCATAGGTGGCCAGACCACAGAATCCATTCAAAATCACCCAAAATGATGCATCACTTAGCCCCTTGAATAGATTGGCATTTGCAACATCCAAAAATCAAGGATAACCAATTTAAGACACGGCTTGGCGGGGTGGCACCTTGACTTCCTGGTCCGGCATGCTCACCAAATTCTTCAAGTTCAGAAAAATGGGCCGCCAGAGCAGCGCGCATGGCGACATAGTTAATGGAAATTGGCACTTAAAAGTGTTGAAAAGGACGTAGTTTCCATCTATTTCCATTCCTGAAGATCCCCAAGATTTTTTCCAAGGCGGCTCAAAGTTGATCAGAATTATTCTTTGATGATGGTCAACAAATTTGACAATAAAATTCCATCAGAACATGAAAATTAACTATATATGCCCAGTGAGGTTTCTGGACATCCCTTGAGCACCAAATGCAGCAGTTTACTTTTTAAGGTCTTTCAGATACCTTTTAGGTCTTTCGCGAAAACGGAGGAAAAGACCTTACTTTGGAGTGTCTTGGACCTACAGGGTAAAAGATGCTCTGTTTAGACGCTTCTCTGTGTCAAAGCTTCTCTGTGTAAAGCTTCCGTGTGAAAACCTCTGTGCGTAAAAGCCCTCTCTGTGTAAAGGCCTCTCTGCGTCAAAGCTTCAGT
>Ga0126342_10011397_pt1 | contig 15883 bp, 12 predicted proteins | sample Cyp1metagenome_FD_92528 | JGI IMG/M metagenome (GOLD analysis project Ga0126342, IMG submission 92528) | Coral microbial communities from Lord Howe Island, Old Settlement Bay, Australia - Cyphastrea 1 metagenome | ecosystem: Host-associated > Invertebrates > Cnidaria > Coral ... | reverse complement strand
GATGGTTTAAGCCTCAAAACAAATTGGAAACATGAAGGTTACATCAGTTACATCCCCATTTTTGTAGCTTGTACCCTGCTGTTTCGTGTTTCAATCCCTTTGATTGTTGATTCCAGTCCATTGCTAGGTGAACCTCCTAAAAGGTGAGAAATTGGGGATCCCATGGAAAACCTCCAGATGGAGCCAGTGAAATCCTACTAAAATTTGCAAAAATCGTGGGTAAACCTCTGGTACTGACTAACAGTTAGCTATTGAAAATGGCCATAGAAATAGTGAGTTTTCCCATTAAAAATGGTGATTTCCCATAGTTATGTTAGTTTACCAGAGGGTATTTGTTCTATCTTTTCGGTGGTTGCTATAATCTGCGGTACATCGGAACACCATGCTATTGTAGCCAGTTCTTGGGGGATTGTCAATCCCTTTTCAAATGGATTTACATAGCCATTGTAAGGAATCCCGGATGATGAATTGTTTCAGTGATCTTTGGTAACCCCTACATCATACGATTTAATCCTGATAATATTGATACTATGGTGGCTTAACCCACTACTGATAGTTGTCGAGTGACATGATATTGGCAACACGATCACTGGGGATTATTTGCACGACAACCTGCTGAGGATATACCAGCTAGTAAAATGGCGTATAAACCACGAATGATGTGGTACTAACACATGTGTTTAGATATTGTGGCAAATTCAGTCATAAATCCCATTGTTGCGATGGCAAACCCAACCAAACGGGGATATCCTGGGACATCATACATTGGAAATATGACATAACCACCATTCTGCAATAAGTTCAATAGGGCCAATAGCCAATAGGGCTTATTTTGGGACATTATGTTGACTTGAGCAGCAACAAATGGTAATGGCACACAACCACTAGACCCAATAGTACAACATTTTGGGGATGCTTTTGAATACCCCCCATCGTAAAAGTGTGCAAACGAGAGAGATGGTGGCATTGAGCTTAGCACTTGAGTTTTATTAATAGTTTCCAAGGAATCCATGGCCACATGACCATTTGGGTAAACCTCGGGTACTACATAGCTCCAGTGAAATTAGATCCATCCCCTTGACATTTTGGATTTGCCAATGATTCCAATGATTGATGATAACCACTGGGGTATTTGTAACATCCCTGTGTTGGTTAGTTCATATCCTGTCATGATGACCTCAAACTGCGATGTCGAGTGCAAGAAGATGAAAGACTCAACCCAACAGGCACAGCTATGCTCAAAGAAATCCAATGACATTGCACAAATATGGAAGAATCCCCCCGTTATAACATATTTTCAAAACTAAGATAATTCGATCGAAAATCTCACATTGAAATCTGATGATATCTATATAGATTTCTTCATGGTGTTGATGATGATCATAATACTGGTGTTGATGATAACATATTAAAATAAATCTATGAAAAACCTCTCATGGAAATTTGATGATATATTAAATATATCGATTTTGTCCCTTGTTTTGTCTATCTTTTGGTGTCCTGTCCTCTTCCTACAGGACCGCGACGAAAGTTACGAAGACTCGATCGCCAACCTTCAAGAGGTGAGCGAAACTGGCCCTGGTTTGTAGAGAAAATCCCATGGGAAAATATAGTGGGTTTACCCAGAAAAACACATGAAACTCATGAAATATGTGGATTTAGGCAGCTGATTAAGCAATAAAGCAGAAAATGTTGGAATTTACCTGCTTAACTAGGTCAATCCTTTACTTTCATGGGCCATGTTCCATGGTTATGTTAAATTACAAAAGAGTCCAGGAAAATCGGGACAAAAGCCATCAAAAGTTTGATGGATTTAACCAAGTTTAAGCAGCCAAGACGCCATAATTTTGATCATCAAATACGTGCGTAGATTCTTCAAAATGACCCCTTCATTCAATTTTAGGACTGGTTAAACCATAAATGGTAAATCCATTGGAACCACCAAAAATGACAATCCTTGAAACATGTCTAAGGGTCGCCAAAAAAATCTATTGATGTCCTATTTGACCTGTCAAACTTGAGTGCCTCACTGAGGTGGTGGAAATCCTGAAAAATGGTCAGGCGGCAGGCGACCGGGCTGATGGGATGATTCCTCTGGCGGCGGTGACAATACCCTCTGGTAAACTAACATAACTATGGAAAATCACCATTTTCAATGGGTAAATCCACTATAAATGGCAATTTTCAATAGCTATGTTAGTTTACCAGGGGGTATGACAATGGAATCAAGTCTCAAAGGGGTGGAGTTCCTATTCCTGGGAGAGGTTCGGAATTCTGCAGCGCAGGAACTGCCGTTGAAGCTGCGGGACGGACAGCAGAGTCCGAAAAAATGACGGTGCTTCTCCCGTCAGAAGCAGCGAATGGTCAGATGAAATGTCTATTTTCTATAGTTGGGAGATGGCATGTAAACTAGGCACCCAGCTCATTGTGGATGAACGATTAGAAGAAAGCCGTGGAAACCAGTGTTCAGAAGATTTGATTGTTGCCCCTATGGTCCCGTGTCTCAAGTTCGTGCAAGACGCACTTTGTAGTTGCAGCCTCATCATGGCTTTCCCAGTGTCAGCCATGTCATATCTCCCGATGCATATCACCAAAATCCTTCAATCTACAACACCAGCATACTGGTGGATGACTAGGTCACCCAAAAATTGCGCTCAAGCAGTCCCCAGTTTTTGAAAGGATTCTTGTGAACAGATGGCCATTACCATCCTTGACATCTGACTATTCACAAGATTGGATTTGATTAGAATCTCCATCAAGCCTCACCAAATGACCATTATTAGCCATTCTTATTAAATTCATTAACCAGTACTAAGCATGATTAACATTGATGAACATTGATGAAGCCATTCTCATGAAACCCTACCACTAACCCCCGACCTCATCATGGGCGATGGCTGCGGCCCTCCACGGCCACCACCACCACTGCCCAATGGCTGTCGGCGCCCACGACCCAGAGCTATAGGCCGTGGTCTTTTCGACGACTTGGGGATTTCGGAAGATTTTTGATTCACATAATAAAAAAAAGGAAAGACGGATTCGAGATGGTGAATTAGGATGAATTAGATCCAAAGAGGAGAAAATACGTTCATGCCAGTTTCTGGACCAATCATTGTAGAATTGTGTTTCGTGGTGACTCGTGATGTGCCGATTCACACAGTATTTTTGTTGATTAAAAGGTGCACAGATCTGAGCTTCACAAGAACCTGAAAAAGCCAACGGTTGCTCTGGGATGGATTGCAGCTGTTTTTGGCATGCAAACCACGGGAGCACTGGATTTTGACCCGTTTTCAGATGTTTTCATGGACATTAGACCTATGAAACCGGATAAACTGGCCATAAATTGGTGATAAAGTGATACACCATGAATTCTACTCACATTTGGTATAGAACATATATATATATATAGCACCTTCATACATATTTGCCATGCCAGGAACGTGGACCCATACCCACAAGGTCACAACTGTATGACAGGGTCCACTGGTGGGCTTGAACTGACCGTAAAATAGAGATAAACCCGTCATAATTCATCCAACAGCCATCTATAATCCACTAGACACACCATGAAGTTATGACATGTTATGACTCATTATAAATCATACTACTCATACTACTCATACTACTCATACTACTCATACTACTCATACTACTCATACTACTCATACTACTCATACTACTCATACCATATCTATGACATATCAGGAACATGGAAACATGGACCCAGAAACCCAGAAACCCGTCACGGTCAAATTGGTGCCGCCAGAGCCGTTGCCGTCGACCGCACCAGCAGAAAGCTCCAGGCGATTGATGGCTGGGTGGTGACCCAAAACACGGACATTGAAGCAGTGAAAATGTGATCATGGTGAAAATCGGAGTGCAACCTCTACGTTTACACACCTTGAGGGATTCATCACTTCTGGGCTGTCAAACAGTGGTAAAAAAAAGTGGAAAGATGTTGGGAAACCTGACACAGATGCGATTACCCAGATGGAAGTGACAGCGTTGTGCAGACCCGAACATGTTGCAGGATTTCATGTTGATCGTGACATATAGTGACATATAGTGACATATAGTGAATGCTGGTCCTCAAACTGCCGGACGTAGTTTTCATGTGGTGCTAAGATGGGCTCGTTTGGCTGATGCTTCAAGTGTAGACCGGATAGATTGTGAAGCTTGATGTATGATGTTCAAAAACCATCTATGAATGAATATGAATGAAATCAAAAAAGAGATGTATACAGTAATGAAAATCCCATGGGCTAACTTGGCGAAGTGCGGAGCTGTGAGGCCAGAGGCAACTGTCGATCGGCCGCACACCCACTCCGGGATCTCCGAGGTGGTCTCTGGTGACCTGGGGGTAAAAAAAATGGAAGATAGGCCCCAATGGGCCCCAAAAAACTTCGAATGAGAAAAATGAGGGGAAAATGAGGGGAAAATGACGATGAATGGATTTGTTTCGATGTTTTTTTCGTTTTTTTGGAGGGCCCACTGCAGATGTTCAAAGCCAGATACAGCAGAGTTTCCAACCCGAATCGAGCCTGGCCGCCGGATCCTACTTGAGATGACCCTTTGGAAAGCAGGTACCATGTCGGGCAGAGGGTAAATTGACACATGGTCAACATAACTCGCAAGCGATTAGGGAAGTTGATGATTCAATGATGTCATATGATGTCATATGCTGTCCGATGAATCCTGAACCATGTTTCAATCATTGCCATTCTCACGAACACTGCAGACATCTGCAGACTGGACAAGTTGGACAAGGAAAAATGCGACACGTGTGACACGTGTGACACATCCACGTGCGAAATCTGGACCTTAGGGGCCTGGTCCTGCCAGGGAACAGAAGAAGCTGCTGAGAGGCTGTGAGCCGGGGGCAATGCTGCATGAGTGGCATGTCCATGTGTGTGTGTGTGTGTTTATATATATATATATGTGTATATATATATATGATCCTTTGTCATGATGTATCGTCGTTTATCATGCATTATTCTATTATCCTTAATTCTTCATTCTCATCAGGGATCGGGTTTCAACAGTAAGGCGATTTTTGGAGTGCCCTAATCTTCAGCAACACATTCTGCCATCAAACCTGAGAGGCCGGAAAGATACAGCTGCAGCTCATGTTGCCCGACATGTTTAGAAACCTGGTCTTTGGCACGCGTTGATGGTCGATGCACTGAACCATGTTTTAAAAACATTTTAAAGCTTCCTTTTCAGGAAGTGGCTAAGTGGCTATGGCAACCGCAGATCTGAAAAGGATCAGCTTCGGTAGGAATCGATTTGGTTTTGGTCCGATGATCTGAAGTGCAGAGACAACCGACCCGGATGTTGGTCTTGGAGCGACAAAGTCCGGCCTGGATTAAAGCTGCGGCTAGCAACCAGTGCAACATCTTAGCTTCAAAGTTCGAAATGCTCCCCAACTGATCCCCATCCGAAATTCTCCATTTCACCCATATTTCACCCATATTTTACCCATACTTCCATCCTCAACTCCGAAGTCCTGAGAGCCCAGGTTGCAAGTTGCGTTTGAAGTTGGAGCACGCCGAACGCGCCAGGGTCAAGGTGTGCATCGTCAATTTCTGCTGAATATCCCCAATTATAAGATGTCTTGTTTATTACATATATATATATAGAGATAAAGACAATGATATAAATGTATATCTATGTATATGTAGAAACGGTATATGGTGATATTCCACCTGTATATATATATATATATACATACATACACATGCATGTACATATACATATACATATGTATGTATACATATACATATATACATGGATATATATATATATATGTGTGTGTATATATACATATATACATCCAGATTTCTTCACCATATCCCAAACTTTTGCCCCACCAACTTCCAGGCCCAAGAGCAGCTGGTGCGGCTTCAACAAGAACATCTCAGGCGACGCCGGGGCGAACCAACTGTCACCAGGTGAGCCATGAAAAATACCTTTGTTGATGAATGATTTATATCCTATTATAGGTAATTTATAGGATATATAGGATATTTCTATTATTGATTATAGGGAATTATATATGATTTATAGGATATATGGGATACTACTGATACTACCTGGGATGATTACTAGCCATGGAGATTGAACCAATGAATCATGGTGGTTTACTCTGGCATTCCTCCCTTGATGGATTATTGAAATCCCCGGTTATCCTGTGAGGGTTGAACCAACCAAGACTAGGTGGTGAACCGACATGGTGTACAAGGGCTTGATTGGGGTTACCTGTAAGCAGTAGGAGTCCAGCATTGAATGAGCATAAAGTGTCACCCCTATACCCGAAGGTTTCCATAAACAGACAGTTGCATCATTGGATCACTGGTCATGGCTTTCAAATGGCAAGATCATCCGAGTTGACTTCGGCGGAGCGGCTGGAATCCAAACCAAGTCTTGTTGGTTCACATCTCTCCTTCATCTTGTGACCCAGGATGCGACAAGCGTCCGGTTATGGAGGAGAATTGGCTTTGATCCCCAGGTAATCAGCTGACAATTGTTCATTTCAGGGATCCTGGCAATGTTGAAACTCTTCCTGGATCGAAATGTCCATTTTTTCGATATAGAATCCATCTCCATCTTTCCTGTCAGTGTTCATCTCCACGGTGCTGGGTAAGTCATGGTCATGGAGGTGTCCGACATGGCAAAAACCAGTTCTCCGATGGATCCAGGAGCCGATGCACCTGCGGCGCCGGCCCTATCCGCGCTGGCGGCGGATGAGGAGGTGGCCAGGTGCGCGGCACGCCGGGAGATCACCATGGCGATGGGTTGATCAGGGGAAAGCCAGCCAAATATGGTGATAAAATATGGTGATAGATGGCAAAATATAATAAAATATATGGAGATGTACAAAACTTATCAACTATAGATGAAGATTTGTGTAAGCCAACTAGAAGATGAGTGTGTTTGTTGCTATATGTGTTTTAATCATGAAAGTGGGTGCGACAAATGATGGGTAAAGTAAAGCCTAAAAATAAAGCATACCTCATTTTACCATGTCATTTTACCATTTTGGAGTTTATAAGCCTTAAAAGCTGCCTTGTTTTTTAATTTACCCCAATTATATAGCCTTTAGTAGTTCAAGGCTGACAGTGCGAACCCCCCACTTTTGAATTGGAAAATCGAAGAAAGTCGTCCAGAGTCTATACAGGACATAGATTTGGAAGTTTCAGTTGCCAGAGGTCGGTCTCCCCTTGTTGATGAGAAAAGAGGTGTGACCCCCATTAAATAGTCATTCAGGGTAAGAGATAATAAACGGTATACCAAATCGAACCAAACCTATTTGCCCGAAAGGGACACTATTGCAAGGGAGGTGCGGTTGTCAAAAACCAGCAGAAATGAACGTTCTAAACAAAATAAAATAGGGATTTGCAAACACAAATTTGGATTTCGAGCAACAAATTCACAGAATCTAAGCAGTTTGTTCCTTTAAAACCACGCAAAGAAAGGATCACTGGTAGTATTCATCCCAGTTAGACGTGCATTTGGCCAACAGTAGGATCACCACTAAAACGAAGCTTTCGCGTTGTTGGGATTGGATCCAACAGCAGAATCCCAATGTGATGAAATGACCAGATGAGGAGGTTTGATATACAGGTGACTCATCAAAAGATTGACGGTTGATACTGAGTTTGGATGTCTACAACTTAGCAGACTTAGCAGTCCTGAAAATGTGAGGTGCAGAGCAGTGCAGACATGAAACTGATCTGCAATGAGCTGATATCAATGTCAGGACCTTGGAAAGCTATCGAAGAGAGGCGCGACTCCCCTTGGCATAGAATTCCTACAACCGCAAAATGTGTGAAGAAGTTATAAACGGATATCCTGAGATCTAATTGTTCTGAGGCAACATCAAACCTTGATGGTATCCAATGGATGTGTTGAACCGAACAGCTTCTCTCGCATGTGCCGCAGGTGGCTTTCTTAAAGCAATCCCTGGCCGAGTCGAAAGAACAAGAGGCAGAGCATCTCAACAATGGGGGATTTCCATTCGCTGGATGCTTTCCTTCATGGAAAATCCATCTATAAATGGATGATAGCTGGGCGTACCTCCATTTTAGGAAACCCCTAATTTTTGTTTTCTGCTTGGGACTCGACCTAGATTCCACGCACCTGTTTTTTTTACGCGAAATTACATCGATGGAGACCCGGATTGTTTACTCTTAGGTCTATCGCAAACACATACTTCTTTTTCAAGTTCCCCGTGTCATCTATGGCTTTCTCCCACTGCACAGTATCTATTTGTTGTGACTCCGGCATTATTGTTCAGGTTTCACCTGTCATGTTTCATCCAGCAACAGCTGTCCGCAGCTGACTTAGCTTTCCAAATTTGGAAGCTCAGACAGCTGCACAGACTCTGCCATCGACCTTGCGCAAGGGTTCGCTACGTGAAGAGCTTCAGACGCTGCGGAAAGAACACGCTGAACGTGTCCAAGCACTGCAAGGTTCGCAGTTGGACAGCATGGCGACAAATATACAACAAACCTCCGGAAAGCGTTGGTAAGTCAGGGGTGAACAGATGTTTGAATGGTTTAGTTGCAGGAGATAAGCAACTAGAATCTTGAAAAAATGCAAAGGCTTGGACTGCAAACCAAACTCACATACCTTCGATGCGGAACAAGAAATGAGCTGTGTGCTAAGCCCCCAATTTTCTTGGATATTGTCGATATTGCAATGACTTATCGCTGAGCCGGCTGTCATGGTGCATCTGACGGTTTCCAAGATATCTCGGGTTATGACTTGTAGGACAGATGGCGACCCTCTTGCTGGACTTGGAGGTTGGGATTCAATTACACATTGTTGTCAAAGCCACTGTGGGGGTTTGCCAAATTTTGGCACCCCAAAATGTATGCATGATGAATACATATTCAATATTTTCTATATATTCTATTGACCATAATTATATACTTCAAAGTGAAAGAAAGTCTCCCTGGGTCTTCGTGAGCCATACCCAGGTTTCTCCAGGTTTCTCCAACCGGTGAATAAAGCTATACAATGGATCGACAGATTATATTTTTCTTCACAGGAGAAGGTTTCCTAAGAATTTGCTGCCAAAGGTTACCCAAATCTTTAGTCGTAAGACGCCCTGACATCTCCGACCCGATTTCGACCGGGTCGGCACCGACCAGGCCAAAGATGCTTCCTCGCGGTGAAAACAATGGTGGGGGCCGGGTGTGGCAGGATTTTGGCTCGATGGAAGACATGTAGAAAAGATGTATTTCATATTATATATATATATATTGTGTTTTTTTAACATATCCTCATGAAAATGGGGTCAGCTTAAGAATTTGATTGATTTGTTGGGGCGTTGTGTGTCAAGTAGATGCAAGAATATATGAAGACGGACGAGCAGATACATGCCATATAGTTTGGCAAATCCAATAATATGCCTCCGCAAAGTTTAGCGGAAATAGGTGGTAAACAGCCTCAATTGGAGGCTGATTATTGGCTTTCCCACATGCTGCTCACCCGATTGGAAATCCGCATCCACAGCGACGGCCCAAACCAACCGCCCCACGCGGGACCTGGCCCACGGGTGGTTCGGCAGCCCAGACGCGAACACTGGTTGGAGTTGTGTAGGGATAGCCATGGAATATCATGGTGTGTTTTACACGGTCCCAGTTGGTTCGATATCAAGTTGATCTCCGTTTCAACAGGGATTTCTTGTAGCATGGCAAGTATGCTCGTGGCGATGCCACTGACATCCCATGATTCTGTCCCAGTGTTGAAAGGCGGGAGACCCACAATCAGACTTCAACCTGTAGATTTGTTTCTGCTTAAACAACAACACCAAGTCGGCCACGAACTGGGAAGATCCGCCATTTGTTGGGATGCACTGAGTGTTCTAAAGTAAAATGGGTGGAATCTTTAGAACACTCAGTAAGATCAAGATCGCTTCATTGGAATCTGCTGAGGCTCGACAGAAGTGCTTGGCCTTATCCCAACTGTGCCAGTTCTCCCAAGTATTCAATCGGGTACTCTTTGTCAAAAATTGTCATGCGCTACAACTTTCTGGTCATCAAAGAGCTATCAGGCACTTGGAAACATGTTTTGTTCCCGACCTGCCAGGTGAGGGTCTCTAGATTTTAACAAAGGTGCAACTCATTCTCCTTCTTCTTCTTTTTGTCCTCATCTCTGCCTTTGCTATCTATGCCTTGTGACCCAAACTCCATATCGCGAGCTCCGGATGCAGTGGGCCACGCCTGGACCCGAACTTATGCCAAAGAGAATGCCAGACAGAACGTCAGAATAGATGTCAGATAGAATGGGTGATTAATGGAGATTCATAGGGGATTAAGGGGGGTACCCTCCTTACTATCCTGTCCCAGTTTGTGATTGAACATGACCCACTTAGTTCGAGGATAACTCCCTGTTTTTTTCATGGATGGAAGAAATCCTGCCTGCACCAGTTAGTAACTATTACGGTCAATAATGGGATTACAGCGGGATAAACCAGCTAGCAATTGGTGCAGGATTTCTTCCATCCACAGCATGTCAAACTGCCAGAGGGTGAACGAAAAAAGCTGCTCTGTGAATTGAAAGCAAAAGCTTGGGATGTGAAAAACAGAATTACCCCTACTTCGAGTGATCCTATCCTGACGCACTGTTCTGACATAATTTATGATATATCATCTGGAAATTTATATGTATGTATATATATACACATATTTATAATATATATATATGGAATATATGTTCTGACAGTCTATCTGACATCTATTCTGACATACTATTTGGCATTCTAGTTTTGATCGCATGTTGCCACCCAGGCAGCTGTGCCATGGGCTGTGGCAACTCAAAGCCACCAGAGGCAGCTCTGCCAGCTTTGCGGTTTTGGCGAAGCATGAAACCATGGAGATATGAACCATGAAATGATCGTGTTTTTTATGGATGTTTATAAGATATTAGTCATTAAACATCATTAAACTCAAACATGATAGTGGTTTTTGTGGATGTTTATCGGATATTAAGCGTTAAACTTGATGAATGATAGTGATATTAACCATGAAACATCCAGGTTTTAAACGGATATTTTGTGAGATATATAAGCAACTATAGTCAGGAATTGGATTTAAAAAGCCCAGATCTTCAGGGATGGTCATCAAACCATATGGTGATTAATAGTTTGTTTGGTATTGATGGTTAGTCGGATAGTAGATCATTATCAACAAATGATAGTGGTGGTGTATTGCCGAGAGCAATATTGATACATAGGACTAGCAACCGGCAATAATCATAGTAATTGGAATAGTTCACTAGTAAGAACCGATGATAGCAACACCGAATGGGACTAGTTACTGAATTATACCAGTGGTAATATCAATAAACGGGCTGCTTCATTGTGTGTAACTAATCAGCTAGAAGTGTATGTTTATTTGCGATGATGATAGAAAAATTGATAGCCCCTGGGGCACTTAGCTGACCCGCCAAAAGTTCAGCCCATCACACATTTTTTGGGGGGATGGTTTCATTTTGATGTGGTTGGCCCTAGCCCATATCCCCCAATGACTTCCTAACGGGATCTATGGCTCCCCTAGGCGGCGAGCCCAGAACAGGGCGGACATCCTTCGCAGCCACCGTCGCATCAGCAGTGCCTGGCATCAAAAATGGTTGAAAACTCGACCGTTTGAATTGGGGGATGAATATCTACCAGCGATGTGGATGTGACAAGGTAACCAGGATTTTGATCACCATGTCAGAATCTTGACAGAAAGTCCAAGGGAAGCAGAAAAACCGGAAGTTCACATAATCAAAAAAAGTAGTTGGTTTGGAGAAAAACCAAAGAAAGAGATTGAAAGGAAATCTGGATGCTGGTCGGGATGACATTTTGGTGGCAAGACCCTGCGGTTCATTTTTTGGTGTCATATCTTGAAGTGTTGTGAGCCCTGACTGTCCAATCCCAGCACTTTAGACCTAAATTGCACCGCTGTCTTCGGCGCAGTCCAGTCACAGTTTCTTTCCCATGTTTTTATATCATCAGTATGTCCAACTGGCATCGGAGTGATGAACCCTCCGAAGCGTTGATCCTGCAATTTGCGATCAAACCAAGTTGCAAGTTGCGGTACGTAGAAATCACAGTAGAAATCACAGAATACCAATAGAATACCCAAAGGTTTAGCACGGGAACCTCCTCATGGCGCTCAGGCCCGTGGTACCAGCACCACAAGCATCCCCTGCCACTGTGAGGCGGAAATCCACCAGAACCCAGTGAGATATCAAAGATATCTGTAGAATTCTATAGATAGGAGCTAGATATTGGGAGCCGTAAGCACATCCAAGTGATAAAAGTGAGAGTAATCTCAAAGTCTTCTGAAAATCGCATCGATGTCTTTCAATATGATATTATGGTCACCCCACCAAAGGTCTTTCCAAGTATTTTCTGCCTGCGGCAAATCTTGGGGGCGAGCGTACGTACCACATTGAAACTAGGGAGATTCGGATCTACAGGGAATGATCCTGACATTGTCCAGCAAACGGAGGAATAAGACAGCTGGTTGTTGAAGATCTACCAGCTATTTGCATGCATGAGACAGACCCACTTCTTAGAGTCAGCACATGTCCATATATTTGTACTGGCTGGACGAAGTTTCAGGTGGGATGAGGGGAGTGGTGGAAAACCCTGAAGCAATACTCAAGGGAAGAGACAGCTCGCGAACTGATTTGATTTGCATCTTTGCGCCATGTCACAACAATGATTGCATCGATCAACGTGTTAAGGTCTGCTACATTCCCACACAAAGTTGTTGCATGTTGGGTTCATCGGAATTTTGGAGGGGTCATTCATGGATTTTCAGCCTGGAGATCGCTGCCAGGAGTGACAAAGTCATTGTGCCTCGCAGCTTTCGTTTGCTGGACGAATTGGATGCTTGGGCGATACAGTTCCACAATGTGATTTAGTTTTGATGTTTCGTGTCATACTGTATCGTTACCGTATATCGCATCATATTTCCATGAATGGGGCCTACCAATTTTTGAGGACTTCGTGGTAGCAAACCCATGACCGTACCATGTCGGATGCTCCAGGTCCCCAGGTTGATCAAGTTGTGGAAGTGTTTGGAAGTGCTGTTATTTCATGAATTTCGTGAATTGAAAAACGCATCGACGCTGCATCCCTCTTGTATAGACCATGGAACTGTCTGGAACTGTCTGGAACTGTCTGGAACTGTGAGATCTGAGAAGCTCCTGAGGAGAAAGGACAGAAGTGTGAACGAGCATCGCATCTTTCATGGGGCTTGGCCTATGATGATGAATCTCGATGGTGAACTCCACTGGCCATCATGAAAATACAGGGCTAGTGAGCGGCTAGTGCAGCCTGCAAACCCCCTGCTTTGTTGAAATTTGGAATGTTGAATGAAAAACCTACCACAAGATGTCTGATACCATTGTCTAGTTGTGCTACTATCTTTGGCGAAAATCCATCAAAATGCTCTGAACCACTTGGGAACATTCTGTGGCAATCCGATATCAGCATCATGGTTTTCCACTTAAAACCGACCATCAAATGGGAGTGTTTTTTTCTGAAACATCCCATTCTTCAAATGAAAAACCTAGCAACATGCAGCCAATTTGGAATGGAGGCACTGTCATCGAATTCGGTCCAGCTGAGCTGAGGACATCACACTGACGACTTGGAATGGCACCATTTTCGGACCCATCGATACAGCCTTTGACAATCGCATCTACTCCCTAGTGATCGCCACTCGGAGCTTTGCAGAATGGGTTTAGGGAGGTTTTTATGTATTAGTTATGTATTACCAAGGTGAGAAACTTCCAAAACTCTCCAAAACTCTCCAAAATCACCAAGTGCATGTGGTGATTGGCTCAGATTGGTTCAGTGATTTTCATGTTTTGATACATATCATACCACCAATATCCATCATCCATCAGATCCACCAGATCCACCAGATCCAAACCCCACAGATCCCACAGATTTCAGCGTCGATTTGGCGAGGTCACGGGGCCCAGCTATCCCGACGTCCTGCCGGAAGTGCGCTTCACGGCGGGGATCAACATGACGTGTGTGGAGCCCGATGGACAGGTGAAACCTGCGTGGGGAGTTCTAGGCGCCGCTGACCACGGGGGTTCCAGCTGTTGGAGAAATGTTGGAGAAAGGATCATGTGATTCCCATGTGATTCCCTGGGAGAGGGAAAAATTGTTTGGGATGTTGGACTGATCAAATTTGACGAGCGCTGATGAGTTTTGGTCAACTGAGTACCTGAGTCTTTGGATTCTTTGGACATGGGGCTTGGGAGGACCACCGACTCCGCAGGTAATTGGAAGAGAGAGTACACCATTGAGACAGTCCTAGATGCACTTCGACGCGAGATGTCGGGGTCTCAAGCCCGGCTGATGGATACTTTCCAGATACGAATGATCTCTAAATATCCCAAACCAAAAATTCAAAGTTATTGTAGTAGCAGGTAGATTCTTTGGGTTGTACTCGGAAATCCTGATGTTCCTGTTGAAATCTGTTGAAAACAGGTATTTTCCACCGCCAGGGAAAAGAAACGAGGGTACTCATTGAGCCCTTGCCATCATTGTCATCGCCAGGTGCAGCCCCAACAACCGCCATTTGCAGCAGCCTGACACTGCCCCACCGGCGGGAAACGGCTAGCCCGAGCGGTCGAGGTGCTGGGGCACTGCTGGTGATACGTGTTTTGGAGATCATGGAATAAGATGATATAATGATATTTACTATAGAGTTTGGTTCCAGATTTCAAAATCGCAGATAAATGAATTACATATGACAATCAAATACCTCTTGAGAATTTGACACCATCACCAGTAGAACTTGATTCTGCATGAGTTCTGTGATATGATGTGACAGGTCCAAGTTTTACTGAGGACATGACTCTCCCATCGAAAGCAGTTGGGTCAGGTGGCACGCGACTCGCTGAAGGGCAGTTCCGCGTGGTTTCGACAGCTCCACTGAGGAAACGAAATCTGTTTTGGATGGTTCATGGTAGCGTCGGCAAAGGTCTGAATCAACACAAACTGTATTGTTAGTTAGACATAAATCATGCAACAGATATGCATATTTGCTGTATATAGTTTGGTATATTTGTTCGCAAAATGTTGTGGCAACGAAAAACCATCCAAAGAACCATCACGTTTGAGCCATTGAGCTCACGTTGTGGCACTAAGCCGCCGCACTCCGCAGCGGCGTCACGTTGCGGCAGCGCTTCAGCGAGGACCTTTAAGGGAAGATGGAAAAAAATGTAAAAATCAGTGAACATGATGAAACATGATGAACATGGAGAAGAAAACACCAAAATACGGCAACAAACAATAGGGAATCCTGTTGTCCATTTGTAATTAATTCCCCAAACAGCTCTTGAGCTGAATGGGGTTCTCAATTCTTGCTAGGAACGGCCTTTGTTCCCTCATGATTTGCTGGCTCCTCCTGGTTCCGGCTGGGGTTCCGGTGCTTGTCTCCCTTCTCTCTTCTTTCTTTGCTCAGGAAAGGGGTTCTGTTCCATCATGATTTGCTGGTTCCTCTTGGTTCCGGCCGGGGTTCCGGTGCTTGTCTCCCTTCTTCTCTCTTCTTTCTTTGCTCAGGAAAGGGGTTCTGTTCCATCATGATCTGCTGGTTCTTCCTGGTTCCGGCTGGGGTTCCGGTGCTTGTCTCCCTTCTTCTCTCATCTTTCTTTCCTCAGGAAAGGGGTTCTGTTCCATCATGATTCGCTGGTTCCTCTTGGTTCCGGCTCGGGTTCCGGTGCTTGTCTCCCTTCTTCTCTTCTTCCTTTCCTCAGGAAAGGGGTTTTGTTTCATCATGATTTGCTGGTTCCTCTTGGTTCCGGCTCGGGTTCCGGTGCTTGTCTCCCTTCTTCTCTCTTCTTCCTTTCCTCAGGAAAG
>Ga0126342_10011396_pt1 | contig 15884 bp, 13 predicted proteins | sample Cyp1metagenome_FD_92528 | JGI IMG/M metagenome (GOLD analysis project Ga0126342, IMG submission 92528) | Coral microbial communities from Lord Howe Island, Old Settlement Bay, Australia - Cyphastrea 1 metagenome | ecosystem: Host-associated > Invertebrates > Cnidaria > Coral ... | reverse complement strand
GTATGATCCAACCTTAGCAGTGCACTACCGAGCGCTTGGTTTTAGTATGTGATCTAATCCTTATTATAGATTGCTGAAAATAGGTGATGACTATTTGACTATGTTAAATGCACCCCAGTAATATGAATTAACCACCAAAAACGGAGATCTAACATGGGAAACTTATAGGGAAACTTGGGAGAAAAACATGTGGGATCCCTGGGACATATGGGAAATATATGGAAATATGGGGTGGAACTCCAGGATAGGTGGCACACAGATCATCGACTTGTAGTGAGAGTAGTTTCTGGCCACCAGATGAACCAAGATATCAAGAATTGCCCTTTGGTAAACGTTTACAGTTTGCTATAGAACATGGCCAAATATAGTTGATCTACCATGATCTACCTATATAAAAGGGTGATTTTCCATAGCTATGTTAGTTTACCGGAGGGTACACTTTTCAGTGCACCTAGAAAAGGTCATTGAAAGTAGAGTTGGCTTTTGTTTTCTCGCGCAAGAGTTGTCAAGACTGCTCAAAATTGCTAAACGGAATGCACCTATGATGCCAATGGATCGTGAAGATTACCTTTTGGGGCCACTACTAGAAATTAGTGATGATCTGAGCTCTGTGTACAATGTGCTACTTAATTATATATCTACTATACTTAATTTAGTCTTAATCATTCCCGTTAATAATCGCAACTGCACCCCCAAATCCTCCATTCATGAATGATTATCCTGTATATTCCCATGAATTTGCCCACTATTATATGTTCCTCCATATATCATTTAGTGGCTGTATATCACATTAGGATTTGAAACCCTATTTACGTTGGCTGAATGCTATGACTATTAACCACTAAACTACTATGACTATTCCATACTATTCCATGATTATTGTCACATTAATACTTCCCATAGGATCCATGTATGGTATATATGCTAACATTTGGGATGATATTTATGGTAAATGTTCCCATATATAGAAGCACCATGGATCCTATGGGCTTGGTGACCCCACTGAGGATCCATAGCTTAGTTCAAGATTAGTTCACCCAGCAGATCCTCTGGAGGGATGATCTTCCAAGTAATAACCATGAAATAATATTGTTTACTTGGTGGCCCATCCCACGAATCGTAAGTGGGTTATAACCCCAGTTATAAATGGGATAAGTAGGGTTAATCCACTTATACCCTCTGGTAAACTAACATAACTATGGAAAATCACCAGTTTTAATGGGAAAATCCACTATAAATGGTGATTTTCAATAGCTATGTTAATTACCAGAGGGTAACTGGGGTTATAACCCACTTACGATTCGTGTGTAGTTCGCCACCAAGTAGTGGTTAAAACCTGGCGGTTCATCCCACGGAGCGGAAAATTAGGTTATAGCTCCAGGTGTAGAGAAAAAGGCCTACTATCAATGGCCATTCCAGGAACCCTAATTGGAGGTACCTACCATATATAAGGCCTATTTTTTAGGCCTATGTAAGGGAATATCCCCAGAAAATATGGCCCAAAATATGGTACTAACGTACCTCCATTTTAGGATCCTGGCTGGAATTCCCATTGATACTATTTTAGCCACAAAAACCAGAGAATTAGTCTTAGGATGAGGTGGGTAGTTCGCCGCCAAAAATGTTTTGTTTAGAATCCCATGTGACCCATAGTTTTTAACCCAGGGACAGTGAGATGATCCTCCAGTATTCCATCATAGATTTATGTCGCTTCGCAGGTGGTGCCCCCGTAGTGATGTGAATGTTGATTCATAAACCTTTAGCAACTACCGTTCGACCCTAGTACCTATGTAAATAGGTAAACGTACGTATTTAAACTGGGTAAAATACCAATTTTGATGGGTACAAACGGAGAGTCGAGCGGTAGTTCTTTCTATATCTACAATATTCCACAATTATGACCATTTATAGTTGTAACTGGTTCTTTCTATGGGAGTATACATAAACCATAAATGGGGTTACACTTATAACTGGTATTTAAAGGGCCATCAGCCTGTACCATTTTTACCCAACCCTGATTTCTGGGGGAATTCTGTGGCCCGCCGGAGGAGCTGCAGCAGCATCTCTGCGAAATCTACGATGCCGATGTGGCGCTGCTGTCCTCGAAAATGTCGGACGAGCCCCTGCCCCTAACATCTCGCAGCAGCAGCGGGCCGTCCTTGACGAGAGGCGTGCCACATCGGGTAAAGGGCTTGTGAATATTAGTGTAACAATAAGGGTTGTGCCCTTATAAGTTGTGATTTATGTGATAGAAATGTGATATAAATGTGATATAAATGTGATATAACCCCCATAACCGTGGGCACATATTATATATATATAGTTGGCTTAGTTGGTGAGCATAACTCCAATTTCATCCATTTTCACTGTCGGGTTTAGGGTAGGTAGATAGATAGATAGATAGATAGATAGACAGACAGACAGATAGATAGATAGATAGATAGATGCATATTAGTAAATTATAACGACCTCACTGCGACCTCACTGGAATCATGGTTAATAAGGGAAATCATCTCCAAATGGCCGAACTATTCAGGTTAGTGAAATATTATAATTTACCCATATATATATAAATCGAACTAGTTACTATGGTTGTCGCCAACATTCACATCGAGCACCACCTCGTAAGACTGTGAACATAGCAACCTCCAAAAAGGTGTTAGAAAAAAACGAAGAAACGAGTGATAGATTGTTTTCCTATCCTTTTCTGTTTGCATTACTATATATCTGTAGTACAATGGTTTTATAGCCCAACGACCACAACTGGAAACACCACTTTGCACGGAGGGTAGAGGGTGATGTGGTCCTGTTGAGTGAAAACTAACTAGCTTTGAAAATATTTCATCACTGGGATATGGTATGGATTTTTGTGTTCCCTTAATCTGATTGGTGGTTTGGAACATGTTTTATTTTTCCATATATTGGGAATGTCATCATCCCAACTGACTTTCATATTTTTCAGAGGGGTGGCTCAACCACCAACCAGTTCAAATATTGAAAATCAAGTAAGATTCAATCAATCATAGTTTTGACAAGTGGTATCTGAACCAATTTATGCAATGTTTTCGTATCCCATCCCCCAAAAAGTGTACCTGATTCCTAAGAGAACCCCCACTGGAAAATCAAGGCGGTGCCCCTTGGAATGGATGGGGATCTTTCACTTTTTAATTTGTACCCTCTGGTAATTTGTTACATATCTATTGAAAATGGCCATAGAAATAGTGAGTTTTCCCATTAATAGCATGGTGATTTTCTATAGCTATGTAAACGTTTACCAGAGGGTACATGATAAATACAAGAAATGTAGCATACTAGGTCCTAACTAGTCTTTTAAGGTATTAATGGGAATATCTACGTTCACCAGCAAATATTTTTTTTTTTGCAGGGTATCTAAGATTGGCAATGCATATTTCAATGGGAATTCCAGGATCCTAAAATGGAGGTACGTTAGTACCATATTTTGGACCATATTTTGGGGGTATATCCCCTTACATAGCCCTTACATAGGCCTTATATATGGTAGGTACCTCCAATTAGGGTTCCTGGGATGGCCATTGAATATGCTCCCTGTTTTCTGATGAAATTGTCTTTTTGGGGGTCGTAGTGAATATTTCCGCATCATCCCATCGTTCCATGATTGGTGATATACCCCGCCACTACAAAGCATGCCTAATAGCCACAACTGAAACTGGTGGTTATAGCCTAGTTGTACTGGGATATATTTCATGGGTACGTACTTGGTGGTTCATCCCACGGATCGTTTTTGTAGCTTAGTTTACCCCAGGTGTCAGTGGATTAACACTACTTATCCCACTGAAAAAACAGAGGTATAACCTACTTAGCAAGTGGGGTGAGCCACGAAGTAGACTCTCCCAGTACCTATAAAAATGATTAAAGCATGGTATTTTGCTCCGCATGTTTGATACTTTCACCTATTTCATAATAGGTACTTGGAGGGTCTGGGTAGACATGCTAGGGGCCTTTCACCGATCCCCTACAAGAACAGATGGGATGGCTGAACCACCTTTACCCAACAAAAAGGAAGAAGTAATATTACGATCAACTCCCGCTTCTGGAAGAGTTCGACGGGATCATCATTATCATCATCGTCATGATCATCATCATCACCATCACCATCACCATCACCATCATCATCATCATCATCATCATCATCGAGAACAACAACAATAACAGCAACAACAACAGCAACAACAACAACAACCACAACGACAACGACAACGACAACAACAACGACAACAACAACGACAACAACTACCACAACAACGACGACAACAACGACGACAACAACAACGACGACAACGACAACGACAACGGCAACGGCAACGACAACGACAACAACAACAACAACGACAACGACAACGATAACGACAACGACAACAACAACAACATCAACAACAACAACAACGACAACAACAACAACATCATCATCATCATCATCATCAGTGGGGCAAATGGTGGGCGTTGCGTCTAATATTACCACCCCAAATCTGGGTTACAGTATGTTAAGAAAATGTCTTCATTTCCTGGTAAAAATTACCAATATCCACCAATATCCACCAATCCTTCGGCTCAGATCGGACATGGAGCCTTTATGCCACCACAGCTACCACGCGTGAGAAAATGCCTGGGCGGCGCTCCCCAAGGGGACGGAAACGCGCGGTATCGACTCCAGGACCGTCGGCATCGGTGAAAGTGCCTTGGAATACGACGTGGGGGATGGGAAAGGATGTCAAGGCCCAGATGAGGTGTTTCCAGTTCCCAGGTGCTTTCAAATGGCGCTTTCTTTTTCCATGTGTTTTTATTAGGTTCCTGGATGTGTTTTTCTATTCCTTTTTATCGTGTTGCTGGCACCTGCTCCTGCAAATATTAACTTGGTAAACTATGGTTTAGTTCACTGTATTTTCATAGATCAACTATATATAGTTTGTGGCCGAAGGAAGTTTAGAAGTCAAACTTCCGGCAATTTGGACATATGGAAAAGCAGAGGTAAGAGTCAGAGAAGATAAAGAGTCATCAGAAAGAAGGGCAGAAAAGAGAAAGAGTCAGAATAAAGAAGATGCAGGTGCTCGAAAAGGTAGAAAAGTCGCCAAACACTGTTTTGTCCAATGTCTTGCGGAGGGTCAAAAAGTATGCTCGCTAAAGCGGCAGGTGCGGAGCCATCTGGGAGATGAGAAATGAAAAATGGGATGCTGTTGTGGTGCGAAGCACATTGCGAAGTCAACATGTCAAAAACATTTCATGCTCGGAGAGCTTTGGGACGTTGAGATGTGGAAAAAGTGCACGCCGTTGCGGCACGAAGCACATGTGGAAGTGACACACACACACAATCACACACATATTCGGAGCACTTTCGGAAGTTGAGATACGAGGTTGTGGAGCAAAGCATATTTCGAAGTCAACATGTTCAGCTCCGGAGCACTTTTGGAAGTTGAGATGTTGAAAGAGGGCACGCCGTTGTGGCACGATCACGATTTCGAAGTCAAAATGCTAAAAATATCACATGTTCGGACAACTTTTGGAGATTGCTGAAAAAGTGCCCGCGGTAGTGGTGCAAAGCACATTTCGAAGTCAAAAGGTGGGAAAATCAACGTTTTTGGACCACTTTTAAACGTTCAACCGTGCCACACGACACAACAAGAACAAGAATAAGAACAAGAACAAAAAGAACAACAACAACAACAACTACTCCTCCTGCTGCTGCTACTGCTGCTGCTACTGCTGCTACTACTACTACTTCTACTACTACTACTACTGCTACTACTACTACCACCACCACCACCACCACTACCACTACCACTACCACTACCACTACCACTAAACTACCACTACCACTACCACTACAACAAACACTACAACAAACACTACTACTTCTACTGCTACTACTTCTACTGCTATTACCACTACTACTACTGCTGCTGCTGGTACTGCTATTGCTACTACTACTGCTACAACTACAACTACTTTTGCCACTACTATGTTTATTACTACATATTACTACTGCTATCCTTACTACACTTACAGCCACAACTACAGCTACAACAACAACAACTACTACTACTACAACTACAACGACAGCAGCAGCAACAACAACAACAACCACAACCACAACCACAACCACAACCACAACCACAACCACAACCACAACCATAGCTACAACTACAACTACAGCTACGACTACCACTACAGCTACGACTACCACTACACTACACTACACTACGCTACATTACAAATACACCTATAGAGCTACAATTTCAACTGCACTACACTATGCCACACTACATCCAGCAGTTGTGGGTGAGGTGACCACTGCAACCACTCCAAAAGCGCAACTCCAGCCACCTTTCGGTACCATCGCTGGATTCGCGCTGCCATCCATGCATCACAACAGCTCACCTCTCCCATAGCTTCTTGTGCAATACTACTGGTAGATATATCGAGCGAGCTAATGGCTTTGTGAACCATTATCAACCGATGCTCACATCACTCAGATCACAGGGGTCTCACCTTGTTCCTAAAAGGCACCGTCACAGTTCCACGTGGATGCGCGCTTCAGCTCAAAGGAACCCAAGGCACAGTCAAGTGCGTGTGCGGTGACGCGGTGGGCGTGTGGATGTATCCAATGGAAATGCTGGTATAGTGGTGATATAATTGTGATCATTGTTGATATGATGGTGGTCACTGGTGACATAATAGGACATAGGGGTTCTCGTGTGAAGTAAACTGGGACACATAAGCTACCAGTTTAAGAGAAAGGTGGTACCAATGTTGATACTACAATATCCTACGTTATTGTTATTTTCCGGTAGCCACCTGAATAAACAGTCAGGTTTATAAACCAACTTAAAAAAAATATATCTACTCGGGTGGTACCATACCTAAAGATTATTGATTTATCACTTGTTTGGGGGTAACCACCTCAATCAAGAGGCAAGGATTCTTAATCCGGGGTTGATATTATAATGGGTATAAACAGGGGATACTGTGGGGATATCATGGGGATGTACTGGATATAATTGAAATAACCTGGTTGAATGATAATCCTGTTGATGGAGGAAAATCGAGTATGGTGTTTTTTAAGGTCAATAGTAATCATGTATTTCCAGGCCTGTTTTTTCATCACCGGTGTTTTTCCTACCTGTACGGAATTGGAATTGTGTTTTTTGATGTGGGGAATCTAATGTGAAACATGAAACATGATGGATCTTTTGGGGGGGCATCTTCTCCTTGGTAAGCTATGGTTTAGTTGACTGGATTAACGTAGATTAACCATGGTTTATTGTAGATATATTTCCGCGAGTTACTGGCTTTATGAACCATTATCAACCGATGCTCACATCACTCAGATCACAGGGGTCTCACCTTGTTCCTAAAAGGCACCGTCACAGTTCCACGTGGATGCGCGCTTCAGCTCAAAGGAATCCAAGGCAGAGTCAAGTGCGTATGCGGTGACGCGGTGGGCGAATGTGTATCCAATGGAAATGCTGGTTTAGTGGTGATATAATTGTGATCATTGTTGATATGATGGTGATCACTTGTGACATAATAGGGGTTCTCATGTGAAGAAAACTGGGATAGAACGGGGACCTAATCGGGATATAGTGGAGACAGAATAATGGAGATAAGCTCAGTTTATCTCAGGATCAGTAAGCTACCACTTAGAGAAGAAGGTGGTACCAAGGTTGATGCTACTTTTGTGACAACCACCCGAATTAACAGTCAGGCTTATAAATCCAGGGTTGGTTTCCTAATGGAGATACAATTAATGGGGTTGTAATAGAGATCATGTTACCACGAGATTCATCAACCACGATTTTATTAATAACGCGGCTCCATTGTTCTTAGTAATTTTATCTCTATTGTGAAGGTACGCATCCCAATGAACAGTCAGTGTTTATCAATCCGCGGTTGACAGCACAACTGTGAGATTTGATAGGGAGATACTGGGCGGGGGGTGTCATGGGCATATCGTTACCAGGTAGCCCAGCACGTGCCGGGGCGGAAGTTTCGAAAGAAATGAAACAACTATACGAAGAAGATAGCCTATAGGACAGCTTTTGAGATGCAGAAGAAACGAAGTGTTGCAGTTGTGAGATGCATCAGCGAATGAGCAAACGGTTGTTGAAATGCCAACGACATGACATGCAGCAATCCATGCACAGCTGACTGAATGAATCAATGAACCAATTAATTTTCGTGAATGGTGATATCACACTGACATGGTATGTGAATATATCGCTAAGATTCACTGATATCTTTTTGCTCTTTATATCCTGGCATATCCTGGCGCCAGGCATGGTCCGTGAGCGAATTGGCTAGCCAAGCGATCATGGCAAAGAATGACATGGAGGAGGTGCTCCGTGCGTGGTGTATTTTGTATGTGTAATAGAAAGGTAGATAGATAGATAGATAGATAGATAGAGAAATAGATAGAAAGATAGATGGATAGATAGATAGATAGATAGATGCACTCATGTTTGCATACACAGAAAACATTGTACATTATTTTACACCTTTTCATAGATTAGCTTTTGTTTTGTTTATCTTGGTTTGATTATTATTAGGCTGTGTGTTTCTTGAATCAGTTTTTTTTCCATATTATGCTTTGTCTATGCTTTGTTTTTCAACAAAGCATGTTGTACTATACGTTTCAATCATTGCATGGTTTTGGTTAAATTACAATCTTTGTTTACTTTTTTTTGGCGAAACTACTTTGCAATTTGTTGTCGTATAGTTTGACAGATTGCAATATGAATTTAAATGGCAATTGACAATTAACATCATATATTACTGGTGGTATCTTAATTATGTATTGGGCATTGTTTATGTTTTTTGTTTTACATATATTCTACATATATGCATTGTTGTTTTTGCTTTTGGCATGTTTAGAATACCATTTACATTTCTTGCTTTACATGTCAGATTTTCTGTGGCATAAACCATTACTATGCATATTTTCGGACTTGTAATACGCCCCCAACAGGATGTTGTTGTTTTCCCTATGTCTGTAGTACGTGGGCAGTAAACCCAGTTCTAAGTAGGGTAGGTAGGGTTAGTCTAGATACAAGTGCCCACCTACTAAGTGGGGTGAGCCACCAAGTATTGAATCACTCAATTTTTGACAACCCTACTGTCCTGAGTTTTTTTCCCAATCTATGTCCACCTACTTGGTGTTATCACCCACCCCTCTGATTTTCTTGCCACAAATCGGGGGTGCCTGGCGACACAGGCGAGCCCACTGCTTATTACACCATAAGGGCGGTTCTTGAAATGGGGGACCCCCAAGTCACCATAGATTTAAATACTAAAATGGTGTAACCTTGGATGATTTGGGGGCCCACCCTTTTTAGGATACCTTCTTAAATTCTGGGTAAATTATAACGACCTCACGTCCTGACCGGCCCTTGGAATGATGATTAAGCCATCGGCCATCATCCCCAAATCGCCCGCAATTTTCAGATGAGCATTATGATAAATAGTATTTGATAATTCACTCATCATACTATTCGGGATACTATTATGATATTATCATGATGAATACTACCTTCGGTACCCTGATTTTTCACAGGATTCAGCCACCCCCAAGGCCCAAGATCTGAAGATTTCGCCGACCCTGTTGGAAGCAACCAGCAGAGAATATCCAGTATATAACATATGGATATAACTGTCGGAATTTTAGGCCCATAAGTTGGGAGTCTTACCCCTAGAAGTATGGTGATATACCCTCCAAGTAGGGCGTATGGATGTTTATGGTTTTTATACCTTCCGGTAATCAAACATGGTTTGCTAGAAAGCAATGGCAATTTTGATGGAGATTTGATCGGATTTATGGGAATAGGAATGGGAATCAAACATGGCTTGCTGGAAAATCACCATTAGTTCGATGATGTTCCCATTTATAAATGTTCATTTTAGTTCGGGGATTTCGCACCTATAGCCACGTTCGACGACACCGGAAGGTATCCATATTGGGGATGGTTCTCCCCCGTTTTAATAGGGTTTACTATAGTATACTGTACGGATGATGGTTGACATTCCTCTATTGGATGAGCGGCCATATCCCATATACCATGCTTTGACCACGGCACGGCACATATGATTTTTCTTTCTCGGTGGTTGTAATGTGTTTTTTGTTACCTGCAGGGTACTGCCTTGGTTCCGTTGGAGCTGCAGGAAATTCGACAAGAGACCGAGAATGAAGTGGAGTTTCACATTGCTGAAGAGTGGGCCATGGACAATGAGGACGCGACGCTTTTGTCAAAACGTTACCCTTTTTAACTGTTCGCTTGACAACACCCTTCCTCCTAATAGGGAAGCTCATCAAAGCTCCCTCTGTATGGGAATCATAGATTTGTAGATCCCAAACTAGAGACCAATTAATTGGATGAGATTAATGGAACAGCTACGCTTCTTCTTGCCTATAGAGCTTAGAGGTTGGAAGAGCAAGTATGAATAGAACATTTACGAGGTAGAAGTAAAGTGGTTCTAAAAAAGGAGCCGGGCGTAGCCTAAGCTGAAGAGCCAAGTCCAAATGCTCTCTTTAGATCCTTTTGTGAGATATTTGCCCACATGTATTTCTCAAATCCAGACGTACCATAGATGAAGCAGTCAGGAATGGGTAAGTGGTACCAGACCGGCCCCCAAAAATATTTTTCTTGAGGTTCCCTTCCAGGCGTCGGAATTTGATCTGGGTAGCACGGATGCTGGTAGTAATGGTTGATGCTCAGGCACTTGTTGAAACATGTCCTAGTGAACAGACACCTTGCTTTGAAGGTGCATCCAACCAAAGTTTGGGCCGATTGTCATGAACTTGCTCATGTGCGTTGATCATACCCCTACAACGCCATGTTCAGAGTGACCTAACCCATTCCGCACACTCTCTGGCATATTTCTTCCTTTGATGTGTATGTGAATCGAGCGAGCCTTTCTGAGTTGGGCTTCCCATTGGTTCTCGGGCGAAGACCAAACACAATTCTTGATTACTTTAAACCGCTTCTCCTGTAGCTGAGACATTTTTCTAGCCAGTTTTTTTCCCCAAACAGCGTGTCCACACTGAGGGGTTCTTACGGTAAGAGTAAAGGCCGGTGCTTGATCAGGGTGCTCCAACTGTTTGCCGGCTTTTTTCCGTGCCAATTATTGCATAAAATTACTCTTCTGACATGTCCATGTCCATGTCCATTGCGTAGGCTTACACAAAAACTGTTGTCCCTGTCCTGGGGCGCGACATTTTCCTTCAGAATTCTCGCATAAAATGGCTCTTGCGACATGCGTCCATGTCTGCCTCGACTGCGTCCATGTCTGGGGTGCGGGTTCCGAAACCTTGAGCCTGCGGCATTTTCATTGTAAATTCTCGCGTAAACCGGCTCTTGCGGAGATCCTGCTAACTTCCTCTCTAAGATGTCCTTGCATGATCCTGTACAGGCCCTGAACAGAAGATCTTGTGGAGATCCTGGTGAGGTCCTCCCTAAGAGGTCCTTGCATGACAGCCTTGCAGGTGTCATGTCTTAGAGGTGCTTGCGTGAAAGCTCTTGTAGGAGGACTTGTACCAAGATCTTGTAAGGTCCGCTCCAGCAGCAGCAGGTTCTTTTTTGACGATCTCGTGAGATTCTCTTCGGGGTCCTGGCATGCACATCTTGCTCAATTTATTTAAAAATTCCTTGTGCGAAGATCTTGTGGAGATCCTGTTGAAATCCTCCTCAAGAGGTCCTTGCATTAAGATCTTGAGTATCCTCTGCGTTGGTGCTTGTAAGAAAGTTCCTCTGGGATGCTCATGGGAAGTTATTGTACGAAGATCTTGTGACCTCCTCTTTATATATAATCCTGCATAGAAGGTCCTGCTGCTGCAGTTGATCATGTCTAAGCTCATTTGCTACTGTTCCATTGCTACTGTGGCTTGTATCTGGTACATTGATTTCCTACCCCCCACACTGTTAGTGGTCTCTTGCCGGAGTATTTGGTTTTGATTGAATTGCCATGGACTTCTTGGTGTAGTCCTTGAATGTTTCATGGAACCTTGGTTTAATTCCCATCATTGACCTAATACGAAACAGGTCAAAACCCGCTATTTCCCCAATCAAGATCCATCATTTTCTTTCTTACATCCCAGATTTTTTGGTTAACCCACCATTTGTTTGAGGCAACAGGAAACATGGTGCCTTTACAACATTCTGGGTACCGGCGGCAGGAGCTCTTTGAGCTCAAGAAAAGCAACATGCACCTGGGCGAGATGGTGTCCGGACAGTGAAAGAAGGGGGTTTCATCCATTCGGGGTGTTTGTTGATCCCAACGGCCCAATCTATGCATATTTGTTATTATTTGTATATGTATTAAAAGATATATGCAATTATATACATATTTTCTTTATATTGTGAAAGTGGATGTCTCTGACAATAGTTCCAGAATGGGTCTTTTCCATCATTGCATGTATCCGCAATCGTATCCTGCCCAAAGCGCCCTTGATGCAATTCTTTTGTCACGGCAGCCTTTGAGCTCCCCTATGACAAACCAGCACCGAATACGCCTATATGATGCGGAACAAATCAAGTGGGTCGCCACTGGAAACATGGCCGCCGATTTTGTAAATTCGTCTCCCATGGGTGGCTGGGAGGGCCAAGGTTCCGCTGCCTGCGACGCAAGTGGACTTTCAAAATCTGATCCTGCGACGAGTAGCCCATGCAGAACGGGATGAGTTTCAGCATTTGGTATTGACCGGCTCTGCGGCGCATTTACATTTAGACCGCCTGCCTGTGATTTATACAGCTCATGCATGATGCTCCACTGATGTCCAGTCTGGCGCGCAAGCCATCTTGACTTCGACGGACCATTTGGCCCTTGCATAAAGAAGTACACGTGTGAGCCTTGCGGCTTTTCCATTTGAGACATCGCTTGGGATTTTATCACCTCTGTCATCTACCGGCTTCGCATATATGTACTACCTGTTTTGAAACAGGCCATTTGTATAAGTGTAGACATACACGCATGTAATCTGCAGATCTGCATACATAGGTATATATATATAATTATATATATATAATTATATATATATAATTATATATATACATATATTTATAATTATATATATATATATATCATAATATATATAATTATATATTTAATTATTTATTTATATATATAATTATATATATAATTATATATATATATGTAATTATATATATAATTATATATATAATTATATATATAATTATATATATATATAATTATATATCTATGTCTAGATCATTACGCGCAAAACCTTTGCCTCGCCGTCGCCTCAAACAGCAAAATGTTGCATTTCCAGAACTGTTGGTGTAAGACGTTCGCCTGCAGAATCCCGTGTGCAATTCTGACATTTGGTCAATCAATGGAGGATTTTTTCAGATCTCTGTGTCAAGATTTCTTGTCGAAAGCACCGAGCTGCCTGGCTTTTTGCTGCAGCTCATTGCAGCCGTTTAAGGCATTGAAGTGACAAGGCGCCACTAGGTGACACTTTGTCAATTCCAACGGTGCATTCCTTCCTGTAAAGCCGAATGGAACCCAAAATTTGTTGGAGACCAGGCTGTCGGTGCAACGTGGCTGCAGGAAGGCATGGTTTGAGGTATTGCGTCCGACTGTGTTCTGGCGACGCATGGTTTGCGACCATCAGCAGCGTGCCAAGGTAGACATAAGAAAGTTAAGAACGAAACGCGAACAGAGTGTTTTAATAATAGAGATAAGAAAGCCCAGAGAGTACCATCAAGAATTTGTTTCAGTTGACAAAAGAAAGTTAAGAACGTAACATCAAAACTGTGCTGAAATAGACATGAGAAAGTTCGAAACTTAACATACACAAAGCGTCTTCAAATATACAAAAGAATAAAAGAAAGAGAGGCTCGTAGCATGAGAAGCCTGGTAAAAAAGAACCAGGGAAAGTCAACAGCGTACAATCAGCAACGTGTTAGATAGAATAGACATAAGAAAGTCAACAGCGTACAAGCAAGAGTGTGTTAAGATAGACAAAAGAAAGTCCACAGTGTACCATCAAGAGTGTGTTTAAACTGACATAAGAAAGTTAAGAGTGTAACATGAAAAGTGTGTGAAAATGACCTCAGAAGTTAAAAAAATAACGTGCAATTGTTACAGGTACAAAAGGCAGTGAAGAGCATACCATGAAGAGCATGCGTACCATCAAGAGTGTGACTGTTGAAATTGACATAAGAAAGTTAACAGCATAACACCAATAGCGTATTAAATCAGGAACCAAGAAAGCCCACAGCATACCACCAAGAGTGTGTTAAGATGGGCACAGGGAGGTTGACAGCGTACCATCAAGAGTGTGTTTAGTCAGTTTAATTGACAAAACGCCAAGAGCGTGTTAAAACACAAAACAAAAGGTTCACTGCGTACCATCAAGAGTGTGATCAAGTTGAAATAAAAAGTCAAGAGCGCAGCATCAAGAGCGTGTTTAATTGGACATGAAAAAGGTCCAAGTGTAACACGAAAATTGCGAAAATGAACATAGGAAGCTTATTATCGCCCCACCCCGCCCCACTCCCCACAAGGGGGCGTTGCATGGTTGCTTGCAAGCGCGTAATATGACACGTGCGTTAACAAGGTTATTATCGCCCCACCCCACCCCCCACCCACCTCATCCAACCCCCCAAACCCACCCCCCCAAAACAAAAATAACACAACATAACATAAAAAACAAAAGGAAAATGCGTCACGCGGAAACAGTTCAAAGGAAAACTACGCTTCCATGTCCAGAAAAAAAGGAAAAATGACACCCCCCAAAAAATCAAAAACGGCGAGAATCCCACGCGCCTGCCATTGAAAATGAAGATGGTATTTTTCCAAAGGTTCCGAAACCTTGCGCCTGCCATGCAACATGAACGTGCTCCGATTCATTGGTGGCAAGGTAAAATGCAGTTTCTTCGGCGTGAACGTGGGACAAAAACAATTTTTGCCTTCACGAAATGCATGGTTGCACATTGAAACATGACGTTTTGAGCGACAGCGAGACGCAGGGTTTGCGGGCATAATTATTTTTGATTAATGTGTGCCTCTGATTAGTGTGAGGGCCCCCCCCCAAAAAAAAATTGAGGATACTCTATAACTCGCACTTTTTTTTGCCCCCCCCCCTCAACATTTTTTTGGTCAATCAACTTAAGAAAGGATTTCAATTTACTTTCAATTGATCTCAATTTACTTTCAATTGATTTCAATTTACTTTTAATTAATTTAATTACTTTTAATTTACTTTCAATTTACTTTCAATTGATTTCAATTTACTTTTAATTTCCTTTCAATTGATTTCAATTTACTTTCAATTTACTTTCAATTTACTTTTAATTTACTTTTAATTTACTTTCAATTTACTTTCAATTGATTTGAATTTACTTTTAATTTACTTTCAATTGATTTCAATTTACTTTCAATTGATTTCAATTTGCTTTCAATTTACTTTCAATTGATTTGAATTTACTTTTAATTTACTTTCAACTGATTTCAATTTACTTTCAATTGATTTCAATTTGCTTTCAATTTACTTTTAATTTATTTTCAATTGATTTCAGTTTACTTTCAATTGATTTCAATTTACTTTTATTTTACTTTCAATTTACTTTCAATTGATTTCAATTTACTTCTAATTTACTGTTATTTTTTTTCACTCCCAAAAGTTGGTGCTCACAATAGAGTACCATCCAGACAATTATATTATTGAGTAACTGAGCCACTCATGGGGTAATATATTAATGAGAAATAAAGCAATTACTTTACTTCGTGTGATCCCCACCATGACATTTATACATGTTCTTACTGGCACATCTTCTGGCATTCTATCTGACATATCTTCTGACATTCTATTTGGCATTCTATCTGGCATATCT
>Ga0126342_10011395_pt1 | contig 15884 bp, 25 predicted proteins | sample Cyp1metagenome_FD_92528 | JGI IMG/M metagenome (GOLD analysis project Ga0126342, IMG submission 92528) | Coral microbial communities from Lord Howe Island, Old Settlement Bay, Australia - Cyphastrea 1 metagenome | ecosystem: Host-associated > Invertebrates > Cnidaria > Coral ... | reverse complement strand
CATACCCATTAGTTCGATCGAATTCGAGCGTGGTCGAGCGACTTGGTGAGAAATAATGCTAAATGGCACTAATTAGGGAGATTGTAGGGTGTACTGCGAGGGGGTATTTGAAAAATCCCTAGACTGCTACACTTTTCCTTGGCTCTGTGCTGCTCAAAACATGTTAAGTTTAGCTGCAGGCTGCAGGCTGGACTGAAATCTTTTTCGGCATTGGGTCTGGAGAAGCAGCGCACAACAGCAAGCGGCTTAGATTGACCATGGTTTTGCCAACAGTGCAGAAATCAGCCGCAGGCTTGGAACATTACGGTGTTCGCTTGTGAGAGCGCAGTATGCAGGGAGAACCTACAAGTACCAAGGACCCGCATGTCCCGCCTCGCCTAGGCAAAACAAGGTGTGAAAACCAAGACTTCAACAAAGTACGCGGAGTGGATGGGCATTCAGCAGCGGTTTCTGCTTCCTAAAGGAAGACCATGTCGTCTAGAAAGACAGCCCACCTGACCAGCCCTCAGAAGAGTGGACTTGCGGAGGAAGGCAGGTTTGATCAACGGCTGAAATGTGTGTTTCTGTCGCTTCACAGGCGGCGTTGCCGCTCAAAGTCTGGAAGCGCAGCGCTAAAAGCCACCCAAAAGATGTACGTTGCCACAGATTTGGAGAAATGAATGTTGCACAGTTGCACTGGTTGAATCAAACGACGCCGTGAAAATGCAACTGTCCATGTCATCTGGTATTCAGTATGTTTAAACACTGCGGTCAACAAGCATCACAGTCTGCGCAAGCCAGCGTGACGGGCACGGTGGCTATCATGATTGCTGGACTTGAGGGAATTCGCCAACAATTGCACTGCGTGCAGCCTCGCCCTTTCTCTGCGTTGTGAGCCCGGTCTTCATTCGATGATACCCTCTGGGTGCAAAAGCGCAACACATGCGACAAGTTGATGACACTGCTGTTCTTTTATCTGCTTATGGAAGAAAATTACGGTAGATTGAACACGCAGGTCAATATGTAACGTGCAAGGACATTCTTCGCGGCCTGGCTGGGCATTTTACAATCCTAGAATCAAGAAGCCGGCTCCCCTAGCATTTGGTACGACAGTTCTGGATCCATTGACAAGCTGACACCTTTTCACCCCTGGTGGAAAATCCGCAGGTGACAAATCAAGCTAAAGTACGAAGCTAACTGCTTGAGAGAAGAGAAAGGTGTAGTTTGGGTGTCGTGCAAGCTTTGGGGCCGACAGCTGGCAAGCTGCTTTCCAGGCACGAGCGTGCAACCTGTCTATTTGGCGGCCTTCAAGCCTTCAACTCCCAACTTACAACAGAGACGCTGTGCTGTAGGCGCAGAGCCAGGCACTGCGCGGGACATTACGTTTCGCCAGTTGGGGAGGCTGAGACAGGAAAGACCTACTCAGTTTCCGTGAATCCTCCGTCTATGCGCAAATGTCGCCAGCACGGGTCATGTTTCAAAGCAGACGCTTGGGCGGTAGGTCTGTTTGGCATAATCACTGATCATCAAAATTCGATAAGTTGTATATCCAAACTTGGCTATGATAGCACAGTGGATCCGAGATATTTTGTCAGGTTTCGTCGCTGGGGGCGTGGACCGAACGCTGTGGCAAACTGTCATTTTTTTGGCAAATGTGGCTGGCAAAATGGCACTTCGATTGCAGCAAGCAGGCACCGCACTCAGAGCGGGCTTCTCTTCTCCTGGACCTCCCCCAAAATCAAGTCTCTACTTGCCAAAAGCTGCAGCTCCCATCATTTGAGGTCACGCACATATGTAATTCACAAGAAAATCACGGCTGCAGGCTAACAGGGTAAAGCCAACAGTTGGCGCCCGCAAATTACTTTGCGCAAAGTTTGTACCAGAAAAGATCGTCAGAGTGAGAATTGAGGACTTCACCCTTGCCAGATGCTGCTACAGTCAGCACGGAAATTCTTCGCGACGGCGCAGACCGCCAAAGGATGCCAAAGGCTCCATCTGTAGGTCAAAGTGATAGAGACTCTTCAGTGCGACTGCCGCTGGTCACGATGCAAATTGAAAAAACAAATCTGCTCCAACGACCATATCGTCGCACAGGCAACAATGCGGCGTTCGCAAAATGTTTGACATCATGCCATGCTGAAATTCTTGGTCAAGTGCCCTGCGAGTTGGATTTTGGATGATGTGACACCAGTTGGGAATATCGGCCACTGTTGTCAGTTACACCTTGCTGCAATGTGCTGAAACGCACTGTGAACAGGTTTGCGGCATGCAGAGAGGTGGCTCAGGCGCGGTACGGTCAAATGAAGTCTGAAGCTTAGCCGTTGTTTGGCTGATTGCTGAAAGAAATGCTTTAACAGATATGATCCTACAGCGACTTAGGATCAGTCAATGTCAAAGCGACAAGGAAAGTAGCGGCTGGAATGACTAAAAGCTGTCTGGGCCCCCCATTTGTTCTTTGAGAGGTCACTTGAACGCCTCACAGAAGCCAGGCCAATGTCACCAAGGCAGCCGCATGCTTGAAGGCTGTCGCAGCATGCCTTGTATCGACAGGTTTCAAAGCCTGTGGCTCAGGTCCGGGTTTCTGGCTGCGCAGCAGGTTTCCTCCTTCAATTACTATGGCACAAGAGTGGTCGGGGTCGTACCTGACACACACACACACACACTGCTGAGTGTTGAACACAGGTTGAGGAGAACCACAAAAGCAGAATTGAAGGCTATCAAGCACCAGCAGAAGTTCCGCCCAAGTCTTGTTCAAAGTTGCCCATCTGCTTGCTTGGCCAAGCAAGTGCTGGTTGACACGTGAAACTTAGTGCTGTAGTTTGCTTCAGCAACACCTGTAGTTTGCTTCCCACTTCACTCACTTCACTTGGATCAATCCAGCGGACACCAACCGAAGTCCGCTGCTCAGTTTCTTGAAAAAACATACATCTGGACAAGGTTCAACTCTTCTGCCCTTTTTTTCCGCCGTAGGTCACCTTTTTTTGTGGCTCAGCAAGCATTCATCAAGTAAACAACAGCGAAAAGGCACTCTGCATGGAAGGCCCCACAAGATCCACGAGGCAGGGCGTTTTCCACGCGTTCCATGCAGCTGCAAGGGAGATGCGTGCTCATCTGCTTCAAGGAGCACCAGCAAACCATAATTTTCTTGAACTCACAACTTTCAAGAATCAAGAAACTTCACTGAACCATCAACAGTTTGCAGTGCATTCGCCTACTGATGTGGCAATCAAGGCCGAATCGAACTTCAAACCTTGCATTGCGCTGGTTTCACTAGTGAAATCTTCAAGGAACTCTGCGAGCGACATTGCACTTCTGTCTCGTACCGCAATCCTCGAAAGTAAATCTTGCAGCTCCGAGAACTGTTGGGTGATGTTTTGTTTTCTTTTCTTTTCTTCTGTGGTGAAGCTTGATGTGGGGTCAAAGTGACATGGATGATGTGGATGCAATGCGCGATCGATGTCACACGGTTCCATTTTCAGGTTCAAAGCGACACTGGGACCCATCAGCTCTTCACATGTTTGCGCCGAACCATGATCTTTCTCATTGATCTCATTACGTTTGAAATCGGACTTTGGTTCCCATTACCTCAAGTTACCAATTTCAACTGAACCCACGGTTGGGCTGGCTTGTTGCCCAAAGGGACCCCCCCAAGCACCCCAAATTGTGCGTAGGTCTCATTCAATCAGGTCTCGAAACTGAAATTCACAAGTGTTCAATGTCATTTGCTTGTAGGAAGGGCACATGTTTTCACAAGTGTTCAATGTCATCTGCTTGTAGGAAGGGCACATGTCTTCAGAGGTCGAAGCGGCATCTGTGACAAACCTCAAGACAACAATTTTTCGCGCAGGGCTGCAAATTCACAAGTCAAAAACACCGAACAGAAAGACACCAAACAGTGTTCATGGTGTGTGGTCTACCTTTGGCAGCGGCCCTCTGTCTGTGTGTCTGTGTGTCTGTGTGTCTGTGTGTCTGTCTCTCTCTCTCTCTCTCTCTTTCTCTCTGTCTAGCTGTATGGCTGTCTGGCTGTCTGGCTGCCTGCCTGGCTGCAGGGCTGCCTGGCTGCCTGGCTGGTTGATTGGCTGTCTGTCTGTCTGTGATTGTTTTGCTCGATCCAGAAACGCCTCAGATTCATAGGCTTTGTACATGTTGTCCAATGTTTGCAACTGCACTGAACTCAGAGCTATGCTAAGCAATGCTACAATGATTCAACAGTGTATGCACAAATATATACATGTCATGGAATGCTACGCAAGGTGAGTCAATTCCAATCACCCCGCCTCGATACTGTCATTTTGACTTGTACCGCGCATGAAATTCAAAAAGACCAAGTCCATGAGGCATTCATCGTATGCCACTTGGCAGAGGGCCATGGACTTCACTAAAGCTCCGGCTCAAAGTCTTCTCACACATCATCTATAAGGGCAGCACGCTCGTTCATCTGGTTCTGCAACCTGCACATCGCATCTTCATCGCCCACAATCTCTGCCTCGTCATACTCAGTCTCAAGGCGACCATATCTGATTTGCAAGACCTCGCTTGCATCTAACATCAGCTGGTGAAGACGTCGATCATATCTTCACGTCGTTTTATGAGGTGGTTTCCACTCAAAGGCTCAGTTGGGTTTGCAATGACTGGTGCACTTGCTTCGTCAGGGTTTTCAACCAGAGGGTCAAAAACCATTACCTCTTCTCCCTCTCCATTCTCGCATGTCACTTTTCCCACACCATGATTAATTAGCCACTTTGTCCTTGTAACTTTTGAGCAGTCCAAAGACCTTGTGGAGCTTGACATCCCATCGCAACTTGAAGCACTCACCACGCAGCAACTTGTTCTGCTGGTACACATAGAGAAAAGCTCCAAGTGCCATGCAAAGCAACGTAGTGAGCAATGCAACCAGGAGCTGAAGCCACATCAACGAAACGGGTGCACTGCTTCGGCGGTCTCGAGACTCATCGCCATTGTGGTTGGCAGGCTCAAGGCGTTCAGGAGCAAAATGTGCATGTGGTGTTTTGCATTTGGTTTTGTTGAACCTGCAGCTGTCATCATTTTGATTCCTTGACGCATTACGTCCTCTGACGCATGCCATAGTAACCTCTTCGCCCACGAAGCTTGAGGTGCTTAGATTGCAGACACGGCACAAACACATGAGGTACAACATTCTGTCTCGAGAAAGTTTCTTCGTACCCAAGCCTGATGGATTTTCACGCGCGGAGACTTTTCCAAGGGTCAAGAACTGTTTTCACGTTTGATTGAACCCAGAATATTCTTAGGCTGATCTGCAGAAAAATGCACGACCAGCAGAGTTGTCCATGCAAAGTTGGAACTTCACCTCAAGAGCAGCGCCAACAGCAAAGACTTTGCAGTGGTACATGAAGGCACCATCGCAGCATGCACTTGCAGCGCTATAGATCTCAGCCTCGGCCGAGCTCAAGGCCAGTGCCCTATGAGACCTGGAGGTCGGATACATCAGGATCCCAAACAAAAATAAGCATGCTGAGGAAACTGACCGTCAGGTGGCCTTGTGCTTTGCACAATCGCTGTCTGAGTACACTTCCAAAGTGGCTTTGTATGAAAGCATGATGCAATGGTCTATGCATCCCAGTGAGTACATGCGTAAATGTCGAAGACACGCAAGGGCTTGGACAGTTGGGCGTGTCATACATTAAGACGCACCTCCTATAGTATATTGACACTCCACATAGTCACTTGCAATATACAACAACACTCCAACACATAACCTGTAAGTGCTAGTGCTTGCATCACTTGGGCTAAGTTCTGCAGTTTTGTCAGGCTCATCCAGCAAAGGGTGTCCTGAAGCACGCTTGGGTTGGAAGTTTCTGCTGATCTTCGTCAAGCCAAACAAACGTTCAAGATGCTTCCCATGACTCTGGGTAACCAACTCATTCTCACTGAGCAAGGGGTGCCTTCTTTTGAGGAAGGTCAGCTCATCACCAGGCTTCTCAACCTTTTCGCATGAAACTTTGTACTTGGACTTCAACGCAGGCAACAAGACATACTCCAAGTAGTCTTTCTTGCTGAGACACAGGACGTCGTCCACGTGCAGCATCGGCAAACATTCACTTTTGCCCGACCTAAGCAAACACGGATACGGCTCACACTCATCAAATCCAAGCTCGTCGTTCAAAAGGCTGCTGAACACTTCATGGCACATTTGAGAACCATTTCTCTGACCTGGCAGCACTCTTCCAAGTTTGAACTCAGCTGTTTGGCCGCCAGCATCTTCACATGCCACCTGAGTCAACCATGAGACAAGCATCAGTTATATCAATAGGCACAAGACATAGTTTGAAGACTTCCATTTCATACACAAAGCTGGTAGAAGACTAACTGTGAGAACCGAACGTGGAGGAGAAAGCAGGTCTTGACGATCTGGCGAGAGCCACGCAAACTCGCGCGCAACAATCTTGACCGCCTCAACCACGCATGCTGACCTTGGATGCGCCTGTCTCTCCAAGGTCTGACCATACGTGCAATCAAACGTTTGGACTTTCACCATTAAACTCAAAGGTCTTGGCTGGGAACAAGACATTCATCTTCTTCAGTCGCTCGATCTCCACCGCATCTGCAATCACATCAAGTTCAAGCAGTTCTACAGCAGTCAAACTGGGTTCCAACATTGTAGATGGAACAGTCAAACGTTTAAAAACATCGGCATGTGTCATCGACGCCTCAGGCTGGAGGTCGTCAGCCCTTTCTTCATCATCCAAACCATAGTCATACCTTTCAAGGTCATCAATCTCTGCATCCTCAAAGAAAGTTTGGTAACTATCATCTTCATGCTCAGAAAAACGCAAGATTTTCTGGTGCTTGTGGGGCCTGTTGGCATCATCACTTGGATCTTCGTCTCGTTGATGGACATGAGTCCTATGGGTAGTTCCTATGGGTAGTTGCGTCCAACGCACTTGGTCTAAGACATGGAGAAACAGAACTTGTGGGAGCTGAACTGGAAGAAGTTGCAACACCACTTGGAACATGCTCTGCAATTGGAGTGAGAGGTGCGCCCAATCCAACTTGAGGAGGGATAAAACCCTGCCTCAACTGACATCTCCATAGTCTAATCACCATCTTGTCGTAGCAAAACAGGAGCACTCAAAACTGGAGGTGCAAGAGAACGAGGAAGTGCAGGAGTTGCAGGAACCAGTCCAACCGCCTCGGCTGGTGTCGGTGGCACATTCATCACAGCCTCAGTATCGAGATCACGGTCTTTTGCCAGAGGGAAAGCCAAAGCAGGAGGTGAGGTGACTCTTTTGGCCAAAACAAGTTGGGAGCCAAGTGAAGCATACCCAAATTGCCATGGACTGGCCTCCATGTTGCCAATCATCTCCATGTCGAAGGGATGGAAACTTTCTCACGCTCCTAGTCACAAACAGCTCGGGATGGCCAAGAACTGCGACAATGTGCACATCATTCGACATCGTCTTTCCCAACCAAATGCCTTTGCCCCATTGTGGGGCTCCTTTTGTGGGGCTCCAACCATTGGTAGTCGACCTGAATAAGATCGATTGGCGCAGATCTCACAGGCAGTCAGCCCCTGTTTCACTACAAACCTGTTGTGTATCCAAGCACTGCAGTGCAAGAGTGCCCACTGATATAGCGGGTGTTGACAACCAATTGCATCAGTTAGACCACAGCCACTTTCACTGTTACTTCTGCACCACCATTAGAGAGAACCAGGGGCAACACGTTCATCCAAAGTTTTGATACCAAGGGCACGGCAGGGTTTGCGGACAGCTTCCAACACAGAGAGCGTGGCTGGTTCCTGGTCACTTTCAAAGAAATAGTTTCATGTCCCAACCATGTAAGAAATCTGTAAAACTCAAACAGTTTCAAGTGTTTTCCACCCTTTTGAGGTGTTGGTATCACATGCATTGCACCCGTGTCTCTGTCATGTATATATAGACCACAAGCCTTGGTCTCACCGTCAAACCGTGCTGCATACCCAAAGTCGAAACTCACGCAAGAATGGCCACCACTGGCCTCAACACGTTGAGGATGAGGATCTTGCATAGCTTTGTTAGCCACACAAAGCCACACCATGCAGCGTATGGTTGGTGTGCCATGTTGTGCTCTGAAACTTCCTTGGCAGTGGGTTCAACTGGGACTGATTGTGCATGAACAGGCCTTTGCATCTCCCCTTGAAGCTCTCGTCTAGCTCCATGCGAAGCTATCAACACTTGCGCCTGCAAGTGGTCCCACAAACGTTTGAGACATTTCATTTTGCTTCCACCTGCTGCCAACCCCAAAGACTCACATGCCGATCTCAATGTTCTCAAACTTGAGTTTCAATCAAGTTTCGCACCATCAATCACAACCTCAGTGGGATCACCGCCCTCGTCCCTTTCTGGAACTGGTACTTCAGCGTCTTCAGCCTCTTCTGCAGCTGGAACATCATCCATTGGCCCGTCAGCTGATCCAGATGCTTGCAAAGGAATGCCAGAACGTGGGGCTACGACCTCTGCATGAGGTCTTGGAACAACATCTCCATCGCCAAGTGTAAAACCTAGAGATTGAGGAGGAACCATGCTTGTATGTGCTATGGTGATCACTTCAACAACACGTTTGGCAGAATCAAAAAGTGCCACCATCGTAGGAAGCTCTGCTGACGCAGCACTCATCCAAGTCCCATGAACCATCCTCAAAAAACAAATCAAAGTTGTTTTCAACCAAAGCAAACCTTCACTTGGACAAAGAGGAGTGCCAACATGCTGAGGAGAAATGTTACACAGGGCAAACGCGGCATCTCCAAGTTGCGTCCATCCTGAAGTCATACCAGAAAGTGCTGAACTCAATGTCAAAGCTCTCACATGGACGCCGGATAAAGATTTCGATGGGGTGTCTGCAGCATCTGAAGTGGTTACCATCCTAAAAACTCCAACGGCAGAAAATGAGGTGCGTTTGACATGAATCGGAATACGTTTCGAGTTTCTCGCCAAAAACATGCCTTCTTGGTTCTTTTCCAACAGCTGTCCATCTTTCAGAAGCCTTTCCATTGAAATCCAAGGAGAAGTCACTGCAGCAAGGATAAACCTTTCTCTGAACACGACTGACCCAAATCGGACTTCAGCTATTCTAGCATCTCAAATGCAAATTGGTTTCCCTTGCGCATCAATAAATGAAGAACCATCAAAAGAAGTGTCAGGCACATGGTTCATCTCCACCATTGCAAACATCTGCAAATTGTTGAAGAGAAACATCAGCTGAAGAGTCATAAACTGCCCAGTCACTGTCAGTGTCAGAATATGTCATATCAAATTGAATGCAGCGCTCTATATATTCACCACTGCCAGTCAAGTCAGAAACCACTGGTCCATCATTCAACTGTGGAACCATGTTGCAAACCCTCATGGAATCATACATGGTGAGATCGCAAGTCACAAATCTCGAGTTAATCCGAGTCCTCGATAATTGGTCCATGCATGCCATCACAACTGGTCAGCAAACGAACTGAGCTGGCAGGGGCAGTAGATGGAGGAGAAACTGAAGGGCCACTGCTTGAAATATTGGAAGGTGCAGGTTGCGCTTCAACTTGGCTCAAATTCTTGGAGTCAGGGCGACCATGCAGTTTCCAGCAATCACATTTGAAGTGACCATATTTCCCGCAGTGAAGGCATTGGTCATTGGCCGTTGTTGTTCCCGGTGCATTCTGGGATGATTTCCTTTACCCTTGTCACTTTTGCCTTTACCCTTTCCTTTTGGGCTATTCTTTCCCTTGGTCTTTCCTTTGGCTTTGCCCTTTTGCTTACGTACCTTTTTCAACACGATCAACTTCCATAGGGGCCAAACCAGTGTTGGAAACATTGACATTTGGCCTGTGGACAAAATGCCCAGCTCACTGTGAATCTTCCCAGCGCTCCAGCTTGTAGTAGTGCGTTCATATGCAACCACCATGCTGCGAACCTGGTCACAGCTTGAGTTCCTATTCATCTGGAGCTGCGCGTGCTGTTGCAATGCCTTAGGCAGTGCGCGAACAAGTAAAGAAAGCATCACATCATCTGCAACGTCTACTCCACTAGCCCGAACGTATTCGGCCCTCATCCTTTCAAGGCCTAAGATCTGATCCAGCAAAGTCTTGTCCTTCAAAGTGAAGTTGGGCACATTCACAAAAGCGGAGAGTATGGAAATTGCTCTGCTTTTCGTCTTGGGCATGTAGATTTGACTGAGCTGCCGCCAGACTTCAAAGCCGTTTCAACTCTCCACCTGTCTCAACATGAGCAGTGGTTTTCCTCTCAGCAAGCCAGTGACTGCAACAATCTTGGGCTTCTTGGGGCTCACCTGCAACACTAACTATTGGACTATCTGCATGAACCGACTCTATCCTATGCAAATCCTGCTCAAACAACTTGTTGCCATAGAACAGCCATGCACGGAAGTTGACAGTGAAGTCTTGCCATTTTCCCAGATCATCTTCATGAGCTTCTGAACCAAAGGGGCCAGGTTGTCGACTCACCTTGGCGGCTTCTTGGAAACGTCCAGTGGAACTTCTAGCAGCCTGATGCTCTCTAAGAGCCACAACAGCATCTCCTGCGGCTCGTGCCGCACCACTAGCAGCTTGCACAAGTTGTGCAACATCAGTAGCACTTCTTGTTGCCACGGTATCCCATGCCTAACCAAGAACGTTACACTTCTCGAGTTGTGCTATGTGCCCTGGAGCCCTCACCGATGCTTTGCAATCAGATCGTCGGGCTCCGCTACCATGATTGTCTTGCTCGATCCAGAAACGCCTCAGACTCATAGGCTTTGTAAGCAATGCTACAACGATTCAACCGTGTATGCACAGATATATACATGTCATGGAATGCTATGCAAGGTGGGTCAATTCCAATCAGTCTTTCTGTTTGTCTGGTGGCTGGCGCGGCCTGGGTGCGTCTCTAGACTGGCTTGCTTCAAAACTTCAGAAATGCCTTTTTGGGGATTGAATAGGCACATCCAAAAATGTAGTGTGGCTGGCATACAGAAAATATCTACTGTACCTCAAGGCAAAAATGCCAGCAAGCTTGGATGAGAAGATGGCACTGACTGCAACAGCAGAACAGCACAGAACATTTGCAGTGCCCCAAAAAAAAGCGACATATCTGACACTGCAACACAGCATGCCAGGGAACCATGGAAGTATCATCGGAGCACCAATCGAGACGTGAGAATAACTCCTTCCAGTGAAAGTCCAGATGATAGATTCCTGCGATCCCAGCATGTTTGACCCTGCCTACCAGTTTGAGGCCAACAAGAATGCAGCTTGGGGTTTCTGGTTTCATTTGAAGGTAGACCCCGAGAAACAGTACGTTTCCCATTTGTTAAGCTCAAACCCAAGCTAAGAGCTGGTGAATCAAACATTCATGCGAAACATACATTCACTTTCCAGACTGCAAGACGTCACAACGGCCACAAAACCCAAAAGACTGAATCAGCCGTCGAAGGGCGGAAAAGTCGGTGGAACAGCAGTAGTCGTTGCACCAAATCGGGCACCTTGCCGCGGATGCAGTGGGGATGCAGTTGCAGTTCCGCAGGAAACCCCAGCGTGGTGGAACAAATAGACAATCCGAAATTAGCAAGATAGAGGATGAGGATAAGGATTCTTTCCAAAATCTCATAGAAAAGATATTTTGTAAATGGCCTGCAGAAGATGTCATCAGAAGAACTCCTTGGAAGGTCCTTTACAAGATTCTTTTAGTTTTAGAAGACCCCTGTACAAGGTTTCAAAAGGAGATCTCTTCACAGATCTGCACGAAAGGTTTCTTTATTAGATTTATGTGAGAATAATCTCTCCGCAAAATCTTTGCGTAAGACCTCGTGAGAGGATCTGCACGCCAGGTCTCTGCACAAAATCCACTTACAAGACCTCAGCACAAAAAAAATGCGCAAGATCTTTGAGGATCTGCACTCTGTACAAGCACTCCCTAAACGACCTCAGCACAAGGACCCCTTTGACGGAGATCTCAAAGGGTCGACGGTCCCTTTACAAAATCCGCTGAGAAGATCTCCGTCGGAGGTCCTTTGCGAAGCCGCTCTGGAGATCTCTGCGCAAGGTCTTTGCACAGGTTTCTCTTTCGAAGTCCTCTGGACCAGAGCCTTTCCAAGATCAGAGAGATAATCTCTGTCAAGGCCTTTGTGACAAGATCTATCTCGAAGACTTCTTTGTAGTAGCTTGGTGCAAGACCTGCGTACGGGTCTTGCTAAATGGTCTCTTTACAAAACGTCTGTACGGTCTCTCTGCAAGAGCCCTCTGGAAGACTCGTTTACAAGGACTCTCCACAAGACCTCTCTGAAGGATCTCCATACTCCATACAAGGTATCTTGGCAAGATCTCTGCGCAGGATCTCTGCAGGGTTTCTCTTTTCAGGTCGCTGGTAGTAACCTTTGCACACGGATTCGTCACAACTTCTCTTTCGAGGACCTCGGTACAAGCTGTCTTTTGGGGATCTCTGTTCAAGATCTCATGGGAGGACAACTTTTGAAGGTCGCTAAACTGGAACACCGGAACACCTCTTAACAACAACTCTTTATAATCCCCTTGCAGAGATCCCTGACAAGGGTCTCTGTGCAAGACCTCCGACAAGACCTTTGAAGGGCTCTGCTCACAAGTCCGCTTTGCACAAATTATTGTTTGTGTTTCTACGTGCGCCTGCAACACTCTATACAAAATCTGAGGGTGCACAAACCCACATGCACATCAAGAGCTGGGTGTGAGAATTGCCGTTTTCATCTATGATAATTGGAAGTTGTGGTTGGGACACGCCCTCGACAGCTTTCATGCGAGCAGCGGTCACAACTGCGTGAAGATTCCAGTATACTTGAGTTCACGCTGCCCGGAGTCCAAACCTGGCTTCCACAAGACCTTCAGCGGCGCTTCCACAAGTGCAGGGGGAAACAGTTTCCGCAAACGTATTCTAAGACGATTCTAGCTATAGCAATGCAGTCTTCAGGGGACCTTGGTCATTGATCATGTGACACTCTGGTGGGACACTCTTGGAGGACACCTTGTCGCACACTCTTGGTAAGACACCGTTGTGGGACACTCTTGGGCCACACTCTTTTTGACACTCTTGTGGGACAAATTTAGCAGAGACACACATGTAAGCAACCCTTTGCATACCCTTCTGTGACACAAACACACTCTTGTGGGACACTCTTGCGGAGCACTTTTGTGCGACACTCTTGGTTGACGCTTGATTGAGACACTCTTGCGAGACACTCTTGGGAGACGCTCTTGCGGCGCACTTTGGTGAGACCGTTCTCTAAGACGCTCTTTTGGGACACTCTTGCCGGGCACTTTTGCAAGACGCGCTTGCTTGGCGCTTCTGAGCAGCACTCTTACAAAACACTATTACAAGACCCTCTTATAGAACTCTCTTGGGAGACACTCTTGAGGGACACTCTTGTTGGACACTCTGGTCTTGCGGGATACTTATGTGCGGAAAACATGTCTTGACATCACCATTCTAATACATTGATGCTGCTTCCGCCGTGCTGAATCGCATACCTCAACCTCACAACCTCGGCGCCTGCCAGACAAAAAAGATTAGGCTTCTCCCAAGTACTCAAACGGAAGGGCGTGCAAGAACAATAGCATACCTTCGCTTGCCACGCAAACCAATCTGCAACACGGCCAAAATCAACTCTACCCTAATCACGCTATTGCCATTGCGTTTCACAATTTGATACACCTCAAAAATGACACAATTTGCCGCGTTCCTCAAAGGTACTACATTCAGGCGCCTAAGGAAATATTTGCTAACCATAGCGAAATCTGGGTCAGATCCGACAGAGTGACGGTCCGACTGTGAGAACTTGAAGTCAAATGGATCAGTATCTAGAATCAAGGCACCTGTGATGACCGGCACGCTTCCAGACGAAAGCGGGGCATCCTTCCAAGAGAAGTCCGAGTACATCTGTGGCCCTGGCCGAAAGGAGAAGTTTCGGATGCAGGTCAAATGCCCTACTTGCCAACCAACAAAACCTGTGAAGCATCATCTCCAACCACAGTCTGCAGGTTTTTGAAATGTCCTTCATGTTGATATACAGTAGGTACTTCTCAAAAGATGGGGTCCCCAGATTATTTAAAGATGTTGCAATCTCCAGAAGGAAAAAATGATGTTCTTATCCCCAATTTGGATAAACAGCGTTTGAACTGGTTGCAGACTTCCCCTCTCTGTCATTCAGCTGCCTCAGGGATAACTGGTCGGACAACTGGTCTGGATGTTGGGTCGGCGGCTTGAACCAAAAGCATATGCGCTGCGAACAGCTGCAAACTTCGACAAATGCCATCTCTTCCCTGCCATGAGCTATGGAGTTGGGAGGCATTTCTGCCAGCTGGTGCGCTTTTTCAATGGAACTACTGTCCAAGACAGTGCGACAAGCCATACAGATTCAGAACACACAGCCCCAGGCCTTGCTGTCACTCTTTGAAGCTTATCCAAGCCGGAAATACAACAACCCGTGTTTTTCATCATGATATTTCCAGTTTGTTTGGCATCACAACATCTTGACCCAAAAATCAGGGATGTTCTCAAAAATTGCCGCCGGATGTTAAGCGGTTGCTCTTTTTTCACCTTTGAAAGGTTTCTTCACCTTGCAGCCCGCTGCCTGGGTGTGGTGCACCAGATGATGTTTGGCAAGCCATCCCTCTTGCAGTCTCCACTACCCGGCAAACTTCATTCCCACTCTTCAAAGGATCAAATTGAAACTTCATTGGTTTCCTTTCTTTGTTAAGCTCCAAAGGTGTTCTTTTGCTCGGAAAGATGTTGCTTTGCTTCGTCCAGATTGTCTCTTGAGACCTCTCTTGGCTTGATGCTCATCTTTGTTTGGGGTGTAGCCGGCGCTATGTCAATCTCACCTCTTTTTGTGGTCCCTTTTCCCCTGCTCAGCCCTTCTCTTTCGGCCCAAGCTTCTGCAAAGGCTTTAGAAGCTCTGGCAGCGCCGCTTGAGTCACAATCCTTAGATCAGGTGTCAAGGTCCAGGCTGGGAATGTGTATGGCAAGGAGCACGCACCCTGTGAACAGCACGTGAAAACATAGATATAAATTCTGAACTACTGATCTGCGTGCTCCGACCTACCCAAGACTTGGATGTCTAAAGTGCTGCTTGGTCCTCCACAAAATGCCAAAAAGAATATTTACAGTACATACATATACATAATACACATACATATATGTATATTATCATGTAATATATATATATATATATGTTATCTATCTAACATATTATATAATACATATTTATATATATATATATATATTTATATATATATATTTATATATATATACATATTTATATATATAATATCAACACGGCGGCCCGGCTGGCCGACCGCATCCTGCAGTTTTTTGAAATCCAACTTTGCCATGAGCAAAACACAACAAACACTGAGGCATGCGCTTGGATAACCTGGAATCCTCATCAGCATGGACAGCTGGTTGTGTGAGAAGTGGACACAACACCAATCATGTCTGGGGCAAACTGTATTGGATTTGTATTGAGTCACGATATGGTTGCCATGTGTTGTTGTCACTCTAATATACTTGTGGCCTGTGGCTATGACTTTGCAAAGGAGAGGAAGAAACATCTGCAGACTTTGCGCAAGTCCGGTCCTTGAAAGATTGCTGGCTTTCAGGGCGCAACCGCACTATGTCGTTGCCCTTGCCGCACGCAGTTTTCATAACCACTGCCGTAACCTTCACATTTTGCTTGGCAAACAGAAAGGGAAGCAGGGCATGAAGAGGAAGTAGCAGGGCACACGCGAAGCAGGCGCTCTGCAGGATCTGCGGCTGAGCAAAGGGCTGCGCAAGGCCAATGACCAGCGCCATGCCCAAGGTGATGGCCACGCAGAGCCACAGGTTGTCCACAGCCACCACCTGAGGTGTCCAACGGAATGCTATGGATGCAAACAT
>Ga0126342_10011394_pt1 | contig 15885 bp, 19 predicted proteins | sample Cyp1metagenome_FD_92528 | JGI IMG/M metagenome (GOLD analysis project Ga0126342, IMG submission 92528) | Coral microbial communities from Lord Howe Island, Old Settlement Bay, Australia - Cyphastrea 1 metagenome | ecosystem: Host-associated > Invertebrates > Cnidaria > Coral ... | reverse complement strand
GGGCGCGCAAATGAGAGATCCTAGCTCCAAAATGCATGCAAAACACAGATTTTAGCTCCAAAGAGCAGCAAATAGCAGGGAAAGCTGCTCCAGACTGAAAAACAAAAAAAAAACCTAAAAAAAACAAAAGAAAAAACCTAAAAAAATATACCCTCCAAATTGGAATCCCGAAAGTCATGAAACTTTCAGACCAAAAAGCATGACACCAGACTGGTCAAAATGCAGCTAAAGCTCTGAGCATGTCTTCGGGCGCCTGCTTGAGATACCTCTGCCTCTCCTTCAAACAGTGGATGTTCATGGATTGATCGAGGATTCAATCTGTTTCCCAACGGAAATCATAGAAATTCACCGCAAGAACCGGTGAAATTTCCACTGCTTCTGGCGCTTTCTGGAATGATTCGCATCGAACACTTCACAGGCTTCAATTGATGGCTGACTTTTTTTCGGCTTGCAGATCTTACAAATTTGCAAATCTTGCAGCTTGACTTCAAAGAGTAGCGCCAGCCTTCTCGGAGGCAAAGCAGCGCGCCCTGGCAGCACTGGTATCATCTGGTGATGAATCCAATCCAGAAAGCCATGCCACGAGATGTGACGCTGTGGTACCGTCATGGATCAACCCAAACTGCCAAACTGGCCACAAACGTGGAACTTGTGGAGCAATAAGATACTGGCCATCTGTCGTTCTCTTTCAACGTGAATCTCTTGGACTTCTCAATGCAATCCATAAAGTTCAACATCTAGGGAGTCAGGCCTGTAAACGATGGTCATCCTCAGCTCAGAGGAGTTGTAGCGTTGGACCACCTGAAAAGCCATGGCACTGGAAGACATCGGAACATCGCCGTTGGTGGCACCGCTGAACATTAGAGAGATGCGATGATCGTACCCTCTGGTTATGACTAACAGTTTGCCATGGAAGCCATGGCCCATGAAAATAGATGGTTTACCTATTAGAAATGGCGATTTTCCATGCCTATGTAACAAATAACCCGAAACTGTTCTTGACAATGGTTCATAGATGTTCATGGTCCTGATTGTAAGCACCAGCAGCAGGAGGCATGTGGCCACAAGGACTCCTGTTGGCAGCCATACGAGCCACCTGCCGGTTCCAAACCAGCCTCTCCCTCGCTTCGAAGTTCCCACCGTTCATCACCAGCCTGAGACCGGCAAACTTAGCAGGTGCCTCCTGCAACAAGCATCACATCCAGCCGAGCCAGGGACGTAGAACAAGGCATTGTCTTTGTCCTGGAATGAACGGCGAAGACTGCATCATGTCTAAATTGGAAGAAGCATTTGACACATGACTCGGCTGCCTGTCACAGCGAGCTACAATAACTACACAGTGAAGACTTCTCGGACTCTTTCAGCACTCTGTGACCACTGAACAGCTCGTGACCGTCGTGACCTCATTTGCTCTCAGTGTCCTTGTCGAGGAAGGGTGTCTTGACTTCAGGCTTGAACACCCCTGCAGCATGCAGAGTTTTGCTTCCATCTACCTCGGAGTTTTCTGATGCTTGCTGAAGACAAGCCTACCTCATCATACCTCATCTACCTCTTCGCCCTAAGATTGCTGAGGGTCTCTGAAGGATGTTGACACTTTGCCCAAACCTGGTGAGTCGTGAGGGATCACAATCCAAAGGGCTGAGATCCCAGAGAGTGGGCTGGAGGGAAAGCTCTTGGGCGTGGCCGAGTTCTCATCATAGTAGAGAAAGAGTCGTTTCCAGCAGCATCTGTGGTTCTCCCAACTTAGAAGAAACATTGGAGCTGACTAGCCCAAGAAATTAATGTTTCAATCAACTGATAACAGGTGGTCTGGGTAGGTGGTTTGGATTCCTGGAAATATGGAAGGCAGTAGAGTGATCCAGGAAAATATCAAACATGTCTGCCTGGGATTGCACCCTTCAGGCCCTTTAGCCACAACTCAGTATCTCAATCCAGCCTCCTGAGCTTCGGTCTTCCACGGCCATTTGATCGTGCAAATAACCCACCACCTGCACCTGGTCGATGAAGCGATCTTGGAAGAGGCCGCTAAAGACCATGACCGCCAACCTGCCAGGTTTTTGGCGGCCTTTTTTCCCCCTGTAGGCACAATATGTTTGAATAGGATGAGGTGCAGCCTGACTACTACCCTCAGTCTTGTTAGTACAGTTTGTGCCAAAGGTGTGGCTATGGACTCAGCAATGGCAGGTGGAAAAAAATGGAAAAATCTGTTGGGGCTCAAAGCAAAATTCCGATGGTGAAATTGAGTTCATCTATGTAAATTCGGTCTGTAACCATGATGAATAGAAAGGGTCATAGCTGTGAAAGCTGCTGTCTCAACAATGTGTTTCCGTGGACGCTCAAGTCGCTGTGTGTCTGCATCTGCGGGTTTATAGGATACAAGCTAACACCAGTATGCCACATGACCACATAGTCCAAAAATACTTTCAGGGAATTGTGAGTAGACATGGGGATGGGTCAAAACCCTATCCCCCTGGTGAACATCAAAATAGCTGGTAAATGGATGTTCATTCCCCTAAAAATGGTATGTATAGGTATTGATCCATAGCCACATGACGAATGAACAATAAGCTGGGATCAGCAAAACTATCACCCAAGATTCCTTAGATGCATCCAGGTGGCAGCCACTGTGGCACTTGAAAGCGGGTGGCACCCAAAAAGTACGGTGAATCCAGGTGAAGCGCCACTGTTTGACCAGGCACGGAGAGGATGAAGTTGAACTGAAACGGGTCCTGCGCGGGAAGGGGAAGCTCCCAGGCCCCCAAGGGGCCCCAAGGGGCCCCAAGGGGCCACTGTTTGGCAGCACTGTGCAATACTAAGTCTAATTTGGGCTCCAAATCCCTATAGCTAGTCATGCTAGTCTCCGTTGAACTCAACTCTTTTACTGTACCTGGTCTCAGCACCGTATAATGTAAAGGGGATTATTAAAAGGATCTTGTCTTGGATTCTCAGTGTCCAGTGAACAGGTGAGAATGCAGGTGAAATCTGCACCAACCATGTTGCTGTCGCGTGTCTGTCAACCTTTTTTTCCAAGTCAAAAGTGCAACGCTTCTTCCAAAAAAACTCCAAATTCATGCTTTCATGTCCGCTTACAAAGACTAGACCATCTAGACCGACCAGTAAACACTGAGCACATGGATCCCTTCAGTCCAAAACTTGCTTGTCTTTGGGGCACACGCTCTTGGCAAAGTGCAGAAACTTGGGATTTTCAAAGAGCTTCTCCACCACGGGCAGCTCTTTCAGGTCGAACCTCATCCCGGCTGGCACAGAATCGAAACGTGCAGCGGCTTCGACATGTATCGAATAATGCATTTGACATCATTTGACAACTGAAAGTGCCGCAAGAAGTGCTCAAGACTCCCTTTGTGCGAGCTTACCAGGATTGAAGTAGCAACACATTTGAAGTCAGCCTAGAGCATAGGCTGATCCGAATTCATCCCTGCGGCATCTTCCATGTCTGTCCTTTCCGCCTTTGTGGCTGATCTTTTTTAGCGCCAAGAGACAAGTATCGTCCGAAGGAAGACACCCGCGAAATCATATCTTCATATGGCTCACGAATGGCCTGGCAGTGGGATGGGTCCTTGAAGCCATGGTAAGCCATCAGCCAGCCATCAGCCATGATGAGCCATGATGAGCCATGATGAGCCATGATGAGCCATGATGAGCCATGATCAGCCATGATGAGCCATGAGCCATGACGAGCGTCCAAGGGACTTCAGGTCCTCCTGTCATGATGAAGTGCTTCCCAACATCAATGCGCTGTGGTAGAATACAGTCACTGCCTCAAGAAAAACTCACTGCCCAGGATGAAAAAATGATGTCTGAGCGTCAGTGGTACACTCTTTTCGGAAAGAACTGGGAAGGCATCCAGTTTCTGTTCAGATCTGTTCAGCTTCCTTACCTCTGCAAAGCCTTGCCACGTTTGAACGGAGTTGCTATTCCCGTCTCGGACAAGAAGATGATGAGAGCAGCTCCCATCCGCCTGTAACAGATTCCAACAGCGTAACCGGGCAAATAGTCAAACAGCCCTCCATTCGCAGGTTTCAGTTCACCTGGCCTCCACGGGCTTAGCTTCACCCACATGCCGGTGTTGGACCTTTTTCACGCCCGTTTTAAAATCTGCCGCGATGTTCGTGGGATATCCAATCCTGGTCAATTCCCACAAGGCATCCGGATTACACTGGATTCATCCAATGGAAACCAAATGCGATCTGTAAGTTTTCCCTACCAATTCTTAGACCATTGGCCATATTTCTTCAGAATTGATCATAGATTCCATAGATTTACCCAGCAAATGAACATCGAGACGCAATTTATCCACCTTGGAAAACTGCTTTTCATGAGGCAAAATCCACATCTTTTTCCCTTGAAAAATGTTCCCATGCGATTTCCGCGAGCGTCTCATCCGCTCCCATCTGTCGTAGGATCTCATTCAGCTTTCGGCCGCTCTCCGCATCGATCAGGTCGTCTGGAGACAGTGCTGCCCAAAAACGGCGAAAGGGATGATGGGTGCAGCAAGTGAAGCAAATTGAAGGTGTATCAACCAACAAGGAAAATAGTTTTTTAATGAATGTTGATGATATTCATACTCGTGATAAAAATTCATACACTGCACCCTTTTCAAGGATAAAGCATATAAAACTTGGAATCATGATGGCAATCATCTAATTGTGATGGGGGATAATTTTCTAACACCTTCAAAAACAATGATCTTCGGAAGGTCCGAAAAACCACGAACACGTGGTGTTTTTTTGTCCACCAAAAGTTTTCACCAAAATTGCTGGGGTGCCCATTCTAGGTATATTAAATGACCCATATATATATACATATATATATATATAGATATGCAGTAGTTGCTACAGTTCTATGTAAAAGAAACTACACTTCTTTCTGAATCGGTGACACTAAAGTTGCTAAAAAGAGCATCACTGACTGATCCAATATCACACTTCCCTCCAATCTAGCTCCCTGGGGGATGAATGCCCTTTTCTAAGCCTGGCGGTGTCAAGTGAAACAGTGTGGCGTGTAAAAAGAAGAGAGTAGAAGACTCAATTCAGTCATGGCCCCCACTACTCCCTTCCCTGCATTAGCTTCCTTGATGAAGTGCAATATGTCCAAGCAAGTGTTGGGGAATGTGAGCTCGCTTTACTGCCAGCGGCACTGCAAGAGCCAGCAGCACTGGCACGAGAAGCTTGAAATTCATCTGGCCACACCCTGCAAAAACGGCAAAAGCCACAAAACTGCTCCTTTACTTCAGCTGAATCATTCAGTTGGATGGGTGGAACCCTTTTTATATGGCACTCTTGCTTGCTTTCAAGTGACTTGAAGATTTGCCACCTATTAGGTTCTTGATCTTTACTTCAAGATGGTGCTATTTTCATGTCGTCATCAACCCACCTCAGCCAAAGCTTGCGGGGACCAGTCGCGCATCCAATCAACGCAAGCAGTGCCAACGTTTGCACGATATTTTGGCCTGTGACATTTATGTTTGTAGGCTGGATTCGGCTGGATGAAATTTCTTTCAGAAAGGAATGATTCCAATATATTTCAATGATACGACAGCTGTCACAGGCTGCGACGGCTTCGCTTTGCGAGGGGCCTGCAGGTAGCGCCAACTTGGCCTCCAAAGGCATCAACTTTCGTTCAATATCCAAAACATTAAACTGTATACCGTATACAATTGTATAAGTATATAATTATGTATTACATATATGTATATAATGATTGCAACGCTCTGGTTTTGGTCCTATCCATCTTCCATGGCCTTTTGCCGCGGGCGCATTCGATGCAGCTCCCTCACCTCAGCGCAACTCTTTGATACTCCTGTGGTCACTAGATCACGTTTGGATCTTGTTTTTCCAGCAATGCTTACTTCAAAACCAGCCAAGATCTACAGAACAGGTAAGTCTTGAGCCATGTCTCGAGCAGGTTTCTTCAGCATTGCCTGGCCCGAGTCGACCGCTGCGAACACTTGCTCTGGCGCTTACCACTGACTTACCGACGCTTCCAATATCGAACCACATCACAACTCCTGCGCTCAGAGAAGTGTGGCTGTCTTATGCTGTCTTCTTTTTTCGCAATGAAGCATAAGCAGAGATTGTTCACCTAGCAGAAGAAAGGGTGGCCCACTTGATAATCATTGAAAACGTCAGAAGAACACACCCCAGGGCGCCCATCGGAGACTCAGCACGGATGGTGGTGGAAATGACTGCTGAACCTAGTGAGGCAGGTCAGGCAGGTATGTTGAAACCTTCCAATGTTGCGCGATGCACTGTGAAACACTGTTGCTTCACTGTTGCTTTCCAAGGCCCCTGCAGTCAATGACTCCGAAGCACCCCCTGCCAGTCAGAAGGGACTTTGAGTTGGATGCCAAAATCTCACTGTGCTTGTGTCAGAACCTGCCCTTTGATTTTCAACATCTGAAACCCGTACTGAAACTTGATGGCAGCTGGAGCTTTCATAAACAACCCCATCACTCTGACTTCGAGGGTTGTCACGCAGATCTTTTTCTTCGCACCATGGCATCTGTTCAGTCTTGCCATGACTTGGAAAGTCCATACATGACGGCCAAGTATTTGCAAATACTTCACCTTCAGAAAACTCTGTGCGTCATCAGAAAGTTCTGTGCGGGGCTTATCTTTGAAGCCAAGTATCCTCCTCATGTGCTACACAAGAACACTCGGAAGACGACTTTGGAGGGAGCCACAGGAGGATGCCACGGGAGTACAAAGACCTTCAAAGTCAAAACCATGGACCTCTGCGCCACTGATGGCCCCTTTGATCTCTTCCACATCCTGTGATGCGCCACAAGACTTCCCAAAAAAAGCCCTCGCTTTAGAGATCCCTGACATTCCAAACTGCGAAACGAGAAAAACATGTCACAAACATCATTACTTTGTGACACGATAAGACACACACACATATATATATATATATGTATAAAATATATAAATATATATATATAATATATCTACATCAACCCTGCAGACTCCGCAGCCAGCAAAGGCCTGAGTAGAAAGGTCCTCAAAGCGAGGACTTCGTGTGTAAAGTACGGCACCAGCGTAGCCACAGCAGGCATCATTGCAACCACAGTAGTAGATCAGCGCGTACACATTCGGCCGGGATGCCAAGACGTACCAGTCATCCATATAGTGCATCTCCTGCAGTAGATAGTAGGGAGCTGATTTGGAGTGACAGAACCAGTATAACCAGTGCTGTCCTTGCATCCAGCAGTCGTTTAGTAACGCCTAGTCACATAGTGTCACAGAATCAAACTCACTTCCAGATATTTCCAGAATGCCAGCACACTCTGAAGCATTCTACGTCCTTGGCTGAGTTGTTGTGGTTGATGAGGTGCATGGGGTTCTCAGGATCTTGTGCAAAGCTTTGATGAACCTCACGTGGAAGATAGTCGCAATTCGGCGCAGTGCAAGTCAAGTCCTTCTTCACCGCATACCTAGGGCTTCCAGATGCTTCCAGGCGCCAACGTGGCGTCAAAAAATGTCATCTGTCGAGGCTATAAAAGCTTACATAGGCTTGGTGATTTACCCTCTGGTTATGACTAACATAGCCATGGAAGCCATGGCCCATAGAAATAGATGGTTTACCTATTAATAGCATGGTGGATCTTTCCATGGCGAACTGTGAATGTCATAACCAGATGGTATATAGACTGATATAGATCCCACTGCTAAACAGGAATCCTTCTTTAGGATTCTTTAGGGACAAAAGTTTGAGCTGCAGCAAGTTACTTCAAATCACCCAGCAGAGGTTTCGCTCCTTGCTGAAGGCTGAAGTGATGCACCTGGCAGTCGAAGCAATCGAACATGGGATTCCAGCCGCGAGTCACATACCAGGTGCCAGTCAATGTGTTGAGCTCCAGCCGTCCTTTCGCATTTCGAGGGATCGAACAGGTCAACTTCTGCTGTGGGACGCAGTGATGCTCTGAGATACTGCACTCACTGAACTCATCGATCTTCGAAGCACTTCCATCTGTGGGTTTGTAGAGGTCTCCACACCTAATCCTCGGAGACAAGACAAATCGCCTTGAGGCAGGATATGCAGGAGCTTACAAGATCAATTATTTTACGATGACTTTCTCTGGTTCCACAAGGTGTCAAGTGAAATCAAACTCGAGTTACCCTCTGGCAATTTAACATAGCTATTCAAAATGGCCATTTATAGTGGATTTACCCATGGAAAATAGTGATTTTCCATAGCTATGTTAAATTACCAGCGGGTAGCACCTCTCTTTCAGCCATGCTTCTGGCAAGCCAAGTCATTCTTTGGACATCTTGGGGTGCAAAACATCCAAGGCCTGCAGACGGAATCTGCCAAACACCTCCAGGGATTCCAGGGTCAAGGCAGGTTTAATCAAGGGGTGACACATAGCCCACCTCCCCGCCTGGCAAGTGCTCCGGCACATTTCGTTGCAACACATGTCCCAGGGTTTGCAGCTGCAGCTGCCACAACTGCAACTGTCACCAGGATGTTTTTTTGGGCCATGGGAAAAGGCTCACATCCGCGGCTTTGTAAGAGGCAGTGAAATCTGTGTCCACTAAGAGACTGGAGAGTCGAGTCGTTGTTTGTTGAAGACCTGCTAAGTCTGCTAAGTCTGCTTATGTTTTGTAAAAACACAAGCGATTGAGCCGTGGGCTGGGTCTCAACTGTCACATGTCATTGCTGAGCATTGCGATCACAGTCAGCACCGTCAGCACCCAACCTTCTAATCGCCGCATCACCAGGACTTGCTGAGCTTTGGCCTTCCAAACGCCATCACAAACCGCGGAAATGTACAGCCAAGAAATGCCAAGAACATATGATCCCATCTGCCATCAAAGACCTTTGAAGCAGCCTTGCAAGTCAGATCGAACAACACTTCACGATACTTGAGGATACTTCACATGTAACAATTTTTTGCCCCGTGAACACAAGCAAAGTCATGCTTCGTTGGAAAATTAGGGCTTAACCAACATCCGGAGACTACCAACTGATGATAATCTGATACCCAGCTCATCAAATCACAGAGGGGGCACTGGCATTGGGCATTTCATTGGCATTTCATTGAGATTTCAGCAGCTTAAAAAAGCCACACAGAGGCCACATGTTGTCGTTGCATCCTGGCGAAAAAACGTGTTTTTTGTTTTCGATGGAACGATGCACTGCCTTGAGGTGTTCCACCTGCTGGGAGACCCAGCCCAAAGTCTCATCAATCTGCGATTCGATAAAAGCGACCGGAATCCATCATTTGAGGAAATTCCATTTCGGGAATCTCTGCAAAAATTTGAAGATATTGGAAGATATATTGGAAGAATCAGTTGAGAAGTTTTCGGAAGTTTCGAAGTCAATAGGTCACTGAAATTCATCTGGGGATGGGTCAAAACCCTGGTACCGTGCCGTGAACCCCAAGTCATAGCTGGCTTAAAATGGATGTTCATCCCACTAAAAATGGTATTACTATAGGTATTGACCCATACCCATACCCATACCATATAGATACATGTTTAGTGGGATGAACATCCATAAATCCCAGCTATTTTGGGGTTCACTAGGTACCAGGGTTTTGACCCAGACCCATCTCAACTTCAAACAGCATCTGACAGCATCTTTGCATCACGCCGAAGTCGAAAACTGGCCTCGTCCAGTTGACGGTGCCAGTCCATCTCAATGGTGCCTCGTGGGGTCATCGGGTCATCGACAGCTCGAAATAAAAAACCCGGATGGGGATGGGTTAAAAACCCATAAAACAGCTGAAAAACTGGTGAAACAATGTGAAATATATGTGAAATATATTGAAATATCATCTTAAGGGAAGGAATGAACATCATTGAACATCCAGTTACCAGCCATTTTGATGTCGACCACGGTACCATGAAATGGACCCATAGCCAGATGGAGATTATCAAAAGCCTTTGGAGCCCAAGTTTTCCCAGTGCTGGAATGCCCCCGCGCGTACACCAGGCGTCTGTGTAGAATTGAATCTCCTGAAAAAGTGACGAATTGGGGATGGGTCAAAACCTTGTACCCCTGGTGAACATCAAAATAGCTGGTAAATGGATGTTCATCCCACTAAAAATGGTATTAATAGGTATTGATCCATAGCCAAGTGACGAATTCAGACTCTACCAGTGTCCAACAGCCCAAATTTTTTTCGGCACTCTTCCTGGCAAGTGATATTAATTAACACACCAATTGACACCAAATGCAACAGCATGCAACAGCAACCTGCGCTCTCAGTGTCCTCTCGGCGCAAGTCTAAAGCTATGGCAGCCACATTGTACAAGGCCTGGCATCGGAAGCGCCGCTGCATTCCAGAGCCCAAACAACTGGATTTGTACCCCCAGAGGTCCCGAGGGCCCCAACTCTCTTCTGAATTTTCCAAGAGGAGTTCAGTAAGGCGCTTAAAACTGATGCTTCAGTCCACGCGCAATGCATGACATTGCATGACCATGTCTTGCGAACTACTGGTAGTCATTAAATGTCATTGACATCATTAACAAACCAAGCATGTCTTGACTCATTGGAATGGTTGTCATTCACCTGAGGAATGGAATGTTCATTCTCCGATTTGCTGGTGCCTCCAGCCACAGGCCATCCAACGGCATTGTGAAGCCCTCTGGTCGCGAAAGTGACTAGACGATCTACACATGGGAAATCAAAGCTAATCGACATGGGAAGGAGCTATCAGTGGGCTTTGTTGGCAAATGCTGACCATATGACCATGCATTGATTGCCTCTTTTTGCTGGCTTATTATGCTTATTCAGCCTATAGCATTTTGAGCACCATCAAATCAATGTCTGCCTCCGTTGCGCCGGATTCGTCCACTGCCTTGAACACAGGCGAACTCCTATGGCTTTCACCAGTTTCACCAGGTGTTCCACCAGATCTCAACCATGATGTCTTACCGCCGTGCAAAAAAGCTGCCCGGGACTGAGATGCCCTGCTTCTGCCAAGGCACCTCGAGTAAAACCACAACAGACCAAGGTGGTCCACAGTCGAAGCCCGTGCAAAACGAGGACCACACAAACAATGTGAGAAGTGTTTCTCTCCCCAATGAATGAGGAGAAAAATCACTTGATATTCCTGGCTGTGCAAATCAATATCATAGTTTCCCAGCTGCAGGATTGAAATGCCAGTTCAATCTTTTCAGACTAAAAACTCAAGTCAAACCACGCAAAGTCATTAACCGCTATACCTTCTGATACGCAACAGGTGAAGCATCAACCGCTTGTAGGCGCCTTTGACATACCCATCCGATCCGCACAAGCCAATTTTCATTTCCAGAACTTCGCCTGGGGTACTGTACCCCAAACCTTAGTTTTCCCAATAAATTTTGATGATTTTGTCATCCCCCATTTTAGCACACAGGGTTGCCCTTTTTCTACTGCCCGCCTCGGCTGCCAGTCACCAGAGCATTCCACAGGTCACGTCCACCTCCTCCACTGCCAGTCAGGCCTTCAAATGGCATCGATGTAGGCAACTTGGGTAACGTCAACCCTGGATTAATAAACCCCTAGATTGTTTAATTGGGGGGTACCATTTAAATCCATTTAAGTATTTGATTGTGACTATTGGAGGAGTGCCCCCCTAAAAAAAATAAACCATGGTTTATTCATATGTCCAAAAATCTGGGACCCTGAAAGCCATTGGTAGTTTTGTTGTCTGGAAAACAACCCATCTCAACCCATCTCAGAGGTCAAGAACTTGACCCACACCTGCAGCGCCAAGCAGCGTCTCACTGAGTCGCTCCACCTGCTCTCAGATCTTCTGTCAGAATGGAGCAACGGCATCATCTGGGTATGGGTCAATACCTATAGTATTACCATTTTTAGTGGGATGAACATCCATTTTAACCCAGCTATGACTTGGGGTTCACTAAGTTCACTAGGTACCAGGGTTTTGACCCATCCCCATCTTCTCAAGATTCTGAAGAAACCAAGGATTGGCACCTGGTAGACCCTCTTTCTTTCTGGGGGATACCCATCCTCGGCATCCACTGGATACACCCAAGTACAGAGCCGCGAGCCTCAAATTCCACCGCATCTGCTGCCGCATCGGCCGGAGAAAATACCAACAGAGATGGCCTCAGCAGGGCGCAAAATACCTGGCATCCCTGAAAAATGGGTGAGGCCTCAATTTTGATCATAAGATACAACTTGTGCAGTCACGACTCTTGCCATTGTGAGCCAGTGACTGCGGTCGCTTCGTCAGCTTTTCCACCACTTGCGATGCTTCTTGGACGTTCAGGTCCCGGATCACCCTGAGCCAAAGGTGACTTATGTGACTTCAACAAGAAACCTTTTGGGACCAACTGAAACATCCACTGGATCCACTGGATCCCAGCCCACACTGCAGAACTAGCGGGGCCTCCTCAGCCGAGTCATCATGATCTGGTCCTTGCCCTCGAAAGTGACAAGGCTTTGACTCTTTTCTGTGTAGCTCCTGAGGCTGTCAGCATGGTTCAGCCAAGGAATCCCCTCTTGGCCAGTTGCACAACGAAGTTTCAAGCTCTACCCTGTACTGCATCATATTCTACATAAGAATAGTTCCCCTTTTTTTCCAACGAGAAAAAACCACATGCAGCTTGACATCTCTAGATACTCTGCCAAACTACACAAAGCCCCACAACTTGACACCAAAAATCCAAATCATCAGTCGCTGAGCTTTCGGTGCGGCCAGGGCGCGGCAGTCCCAGCGACTCCTCGCCACAGTCCTGAGTCACATGGCCCGCGATGTGACTCAGCGCATCGACATGGATGATACATGGTCCAAGCCTCCACTTCGCGGCCAAGAACCAACTATTCAGTATTCATATGGGGATGAGTCAAAACCCTGGTACCTAGTGAACTTAGTGAACCCCAAGTCATAGCTGGGATTTATGGATGTTCATCCCACTAAAAATGTATCTATAGGTATTGACCCATACCCATATCAAAGTTAAAATTTTACCACGCAAATACGTTGGTTACCAATTGGTTCCTGTACCGAAACCTGATCATGGCACGAGCTGCAGAGCTGCCCAGCTGCCCGGCTCTAGCGCTGCAGAATGGGTTCTTTTAGAAACAAAAAAGGCCGTTTCGAAACCACCAAGAGCAAGGCACCTATGCAGGTGGGGCAAGTCTCTCAAGTGCTGAGCCCGCAGCCGGGAATTCCGGGTTCAGATTGAAGCCCTGGGGAAGAGTGGGGTTCTCGATGCCAAAGTTCAACGCAAAGAAGCTGTCAACAAGCTTAACAAGCAAAAGTTCCTTATCCACGCACTGCCAAAGCAGCCTTTTCGGACTGCTGGTTTCAATACATTACTGGACGTGATTGCCCCTATATCCTCCAGGAAGCCTGAACCATTTGCTCTCGCATCATCACAGTTGCTTGTTCAGTCTTGTTCTTGCCTGACCCTGCGATGTTGCTAGTTGTTTGTTTCAATGGCAGTGTGTTTTCTGCCGGGGAAACTTTTCAGCTGCACCTTGCAGGAGAGTGGTAGTGCGCTCTCCAAAGCTTTGTCGGCCTCTCGCAAGCTTCGAAGATCCACCAGCAGCTCCACCTCCTCGATCAGTGTCGAAAGGTTGGGCTGAGGAAAATGCTGCATCACATTGTAGACTCATTGTAGACTCATTGTAGAACGATTAGAACGATTAGAACGGTGAGCCAATTGAAGGCCCAGTTGAATCGGCACGTGAATCGGCATGTTTCGATATGAGGATCTCAGGGGTTTTCCATCCATCGCAGCCTCGGGCTCTTCTGCGCCACGGGAGTCCAACGCAGCCAGGCTTGCAATCCTTGCGATTGGAACAGGATTATTTCAAGGCACATCTTACAAGCAAGCGAAAATCATAAAATCATCAGGTAAGGATGGTAAGGAGTGGTAAGGATGGTAATGAGGCACGAAGGCAAAATTATCAACAAACACCCCTGGTATGGTCAACCTTCAGCAGTCAGGTACAGTATCTATGCCATCAGTCGACAATGGAAACTGACCCCTTGGCAGCACCAAGTGTCATTTCCCTCAGCTCTGAAACCTGAGCGGGGAGACACACAATGAGGAAGAGCCATTTAAGAGTAAGAGTTAAGGTGCAGTTTCAACTTTGAAGCACAACTTTGAAGCATGTGCAATGTGAAGTATGTGTTTTCAAAGGCTTGAAAGACTGAACCTAATCTCATGCGACTAATGTATCTATCTCTACATACAGAATACAAACCAGTTGTCTGCTTTCACCGTGCAAAGGTCAAAAGTCACACCAAGAGCTCTAAAACGTAGCCAAGACATGCCAGGTTGTATGAAAATCAAACCTACTATAGAAATGAAACGGGGAATTCCTTTCCCAAATCACTGTGAACCCCCCATGCGCCAACAGCCGTCATGGCCTCCTCAACCCGCAGGATTCGATCACCACGGCGCAGCTTGACATGGCGCCCCAGTTGTGTGGCACGACTGGCGTCCAGGACGATCAACTCCCAATCCAGGCGCTCGCGATCGGGAACTGATAAAGCCACCTGCGTTTCACAGTCGTATGGGGTCCCACCATGTCGCAGCACTGGCGTCACTGCCATCACGCCATCGTTGCGGAACCCCTATCGTTAGCGATATTGGCTTTCGGAATCACAGTCTCCCCCCTTTTTCAAAAGGAAAAGAAGCCACTTGGCAGCGACTCAATGGCGGCCCAGACATGGTTTCACCCCTGCCTTGAGACCAAGGTAGCCCAGAACATCTCCCTTTTCACCCTCTTTTTGGTGAAGCAGACGCACTGTGTGCCCAGCTAGACCTCAACTATGAAGGGTGCGTCTAAGATGATGCGGAGCCGCACAAGATCTCATGATATCTTCTGATACGCAGAACATGGTTAAACCGGTTCTTGTTAAATACTGATTTTCCATGCAGTCAGCCTTCCAAGACGTTCTGATGAGTATGCCTCAAAAGTTTAGGATTACCGGATTACCATTGTCGAAACCTGAAACTACAGACCTTCGTTTGGATAAACGAGTGATAGAGCAATCAAAACAATTTTGAAGTGTTTTGGTCAGCATCTGCAGGGAATGGATCACATGTATCGTGAAAGATTCTGAGGCCAGAGCTCTTGGGAGCCTCCCCACGACAGCTGCGTTTCACACAAGGTCCCCAAGGATCCCAAGGTGTATTCATCAATGACCTTTCTACTGAGCCTGGTATTGGCTGGACCCAGGGCGATGAAATCCTCTTACACTTTCTAGCTTGATACCACTAAGAAACAACACCTCGTTTCACATTGAACTGCAGGGCAGCCACGGTGGCAGCGGCAGCGGTACTACGGCCTTGTTCTTTGGGACGGAGTTGCGCCTGGCAGAGCACCGTAGCAGCACCGGGAGAGGGATGTATCAATGAACCTAAGCTGCTCTTCTGTTCTCACTACAGAGAAGAGAACAAAGTCGATTTTGAGAGGTCGAGGTAGTGTGAGATCGTGTGAGATATAGTGAGATATAGATAGATATACAGTATCACTGAAAGTGCAGGACCGCACACAAACTTTTACCCTAGCCTCGGGCCGTGACCGGCTCCCAGTCAGGCATAACTCACACTAACCCCCTTTGGAGTGTGTGTTCAGCTCCTTCGCTGGGCCTCGGCTTCTTCACGACCAGCCGAGATGCGCTGCCGGTAGTTCTTCTTCCTCGCGGCAGCGTCTGCTCGAAGTCGCTTCGCCACATCCGTGTCCTTCAGGGCCCATCGAGCCTGAGCGAGTGTGGCCATCAGCTTTTGGTTGCCGCATAGTTTCGTCAGGTCATCAGCGATGAGCTCTTCGCCTGGGACCCATCTGACCAGACGAGCGGCACCATCTTCTTGAAGGGCCTGTCTCATGGCCGCAATGTCAATGGCCAATCGCTTGTCTTCACCAAGACCTGTTCCGTTCAACAGGTCATAT
>Ga0126342_10011393_pt1 | contig 15885 bp, 14 predicted proteins | sample Cyp1metagenome_FD_92528 | JGI IMG/M metagenome (GOLD analysis project Ga0126342, IMG submission 92528) | Coral microbial communities from Lord Howe Island, Old Settlement Bay, Australia - Cyphastrea 1 metagenome | ecosystem: Host-associated > Invertebrates > Cnidaria > Coral ... | reverse complement strand
TCACCGCCTCCGCTCCGCCTACCAATTGCTCCGCAACCAAGCTCCGCGACCAAGCTCCGCGACCAAGCTCCGCGACCATGTGCAGAGACGCCAGGCAGCCCCTGCGGTGTTTCAGATGTCTCCGCCCACAATGCTTCGAAGTGCAACACACAGAAACACCGTCTGACTCACACGACTTTTGAGTGCAAATCACCACGTGTAGAAAACCTCGTAAAAAAATAACGCCGGAAACGGGCCCGAAGCCATATATATATATATGTATATGTATATATATATATGTGTATATATATATATATATATATACATATTTGGGAATTGAAGTTCTCCAAGACCTGTTGAACGCTGAGTTTCCTTCTGCAGGGGCTACAGATGGTGATGCAACATGGAAGTCTGCGAAGTCCAAAGTCCTGCATGCCATCCCTCGCTTCCAAATCTGCATGTTGGTCCTGGAATTGACGAAATCCCCAACGAATTGTTAGTTTTATGATCCCAATGAAATATCATATATGTATATATATATATTATTACATATCCTATAAGATATCCACATGATATATTATCACGCCCCCATATTTTCATGCCATATTTTTATTGTTGTCTACATATTCTCATGACTTTCCAACACCAAACCAGGGTTTCTACAGGCATTCTTTCCTTTTTTTTCTGGTTAAAACATAGTAATAGAAAACATCATATTTCATGACATTCCCTAGATTTTCCATGGATTTTCCATCAAATTTTTGTTGGTTAAATAAAGCACCAACTTTGCCATGTCAGTGACTTCAGGTGGCCTCAGTCGAGCCGAAGTGGAGCGATACGGCCGACAGGTGGTTCTACCCAGCTTGGGCCCCGAGGGCCAGAAGAAACTGCTGCGAGGAGCCATTTTTATGGGGGAAAGATGTGGGAAAACCTGGTGGATTTTCTGGGGATGATTTTAACCTGGTGGATTTTCGTTGATTTTCTGAGGATTTTAACTGAGGTTTTTGGCAGTTTGAAAACCAAGAGAATGAATTTTGCGTGTCATGGAGGTGTTCACCCAGAGAAAGAATTTCGTGTCAGATGTACTGTAAAAGGTTTGCTTCAAATCGACTTTTAAAGGACACATCGGATGTTTGATATTCGTGTAATAGCCATGCATTTCCGGGGTCCTATGGGGATATTTCATGAAGTCATGCAATAACAAAACATCAGGACATGTCCCCAATACCTTGGCCTTTTTTTGGTGGGAACATGTCATGGTTTTAACTTGGGGCCTATAAACAAAGACCCAGATGGACTCCCAAAAAGGTGGGGATTAGGATCCAATTCAACTTGGATTTGAAGCAACACGAGGATTCATCCAACATTGGATTTTGTAACGTGAGGGATTCATCCAACAAGAGAATATGCAACAAAGAAAGAGATTTCACATAATAAAATCCATGGATTCAGAACAAATAAGGCCGATAATGTAAATTTCACTACTGGAATCATCCACTGTCTGCTACCCTCCATACAAAAAACCATGGAAATCTATGTTTGTTTCTCTTGAACATGACATTCATGGTGGACCCAGTGGAACCTAAATTTCTTGATCGATCCGGCAGGAAGTGTTCTGATCGTTGGAGCCGGAGGCCTTGGATGTCCCGTGGCGCTATATCTTGCTGCAGCAGGCGGTGACCGGTCTGCGGGACGTGGCACCAGATGGGTCTTGTCTCAAAAATGGGGGGGATTCACCATGATTAACCAACACAATTGTTGGTTACTGTATATAATTGTTCATATATGTTTATATGTATATAAATATATTATACATGTCTTAGATTTCCATATTATGTAGCCAGCAATTTGAGAAATGAGTTTGTGGGGATTTAGATGGAATCAGCACCGATTTCCTTCAATCTTCATGGGGAAAATGATGATTGGGGCCCCGTGGGAGATGTTGGGCCTATTTTTGGGTTGGCTTGATCCGTTTCAGCATGGCACTGCGAGAATTGGGATAGAATTTTGTGCAGATGGGTGTCATGTCCCAGAATTCTAGAATGGGGCATTTTGCACGAGTTCCCTCAAGAAAGCATACAAAAACCCGGGTTTCCTGTCGTTGAGAATGATTTGATATCCAGTCCTGGACCATGCTGAGCCTTATCCACCTCACTGGGTCACTGGGGCTGATGGAAACTCCATTTGTATCCATTTGTCTGAAAATAGCGTAGCGTGATTTTTTTCGAGTGAATCATCATTTTCCCGGTAGAAATCCATGTGAAGCCATGTATTTTCAGACAACTTCAGTCTTCTGCCAGGTGTAGGTCGCATCGGGCTGGTGGACGCCGACACCGTGGCGTTGAGCAATTTGCATCGACAGATTGGGCACTTGGCGCGGTCCGTGGGCGTCAACAAGGCCGCGTCGTTGGCGAAGGCCTGTCGTGAGCTCAACGGCACGGTGCAGCTGGAGGTGTGTCCACAGAGACTGAGTCGATTGGAAGAGACCGCGGAGCTCATTGCGCGTGGCGATGGCGGATTTGGGGGGTCGGTAGTATGGGGATGTGGCCATGGTGTAATGGCCGGATTTCATTGGAGATGTTTGTTTGTGTTCTAATCACCAATAAGATCATGATTGAGGTATGTTCTTTCAGTGAAAACATGGCTTTCATCCGAAGAACTGGAATGATGATGATGCACCATGGCTTTCATTTTTTTCAGGGGAGTGGCTCTACCAGAAACCTCAGAAATGAATAGACATGAATAATGGTTTCTGAGAATAGCATTTGCATCCCAAGAGTGAATCTTTACTCATGAAAAACATATGAAAGAACCATTGATCTTTGGTTCATTGGGTTCCAGTACTGTCGTAGGGATTGGTCGCCGCCGAGGTTACGATTTGGTGGTGGATTGTACTGACGCCCCACCAAGCCGCTACCTCTTGAACGACGGGGCCTTGTGTGCTCAGAGGCCTCTGGTGGCGGCATCTGCTGTTGGGCTTCATGGCTGAAGGATCTGAAGGCCCGGCAGGTCAAAAAAGGCCCAGGGAACAACAACAACCGATCCTGGTTGCTTTTAGGATACCCTCTGGTAAACTAACATAGCTATTGAAAATGGCCATTTATAGTTGATTTTCCCATTAAAAATGGTGATTTTCCATAGTTATGTTAGTTTACCAGAGGGTAATCCTGGTTGTTTTTTCGACCACTTAGCCTGAGCGTCAGATTGAAATGCGGACACTTTGGACACGTCTTGTAACCAGATTAGACTAGCAAGAATATGAGAAAGTCTACCAGACAATGGGAGCGGCGCGCCAGTACCATGTGTGGTTGGGTCCTGCCGGTTCTGCCCTTCCTTGATGTGGGAACTGAGGTTAAGTGGGCAACTGGCGGTGTACAACTTCGAGGGTGGTCCGTGCCTGCGCTGTGCTGCTCGGCAAACACTGAGGTTGTGATCGCTAAGTGGTTGGTGGTTCCAAAAACATACTTCGTGCCTTTCCGACACTTCCATAAAGTGCAATATCAGCTGACAAGTGTCGAGATGTTCAGGCCACATCCCGTGCACATTCGCTGCTATCCTGACAGATAGATCAGATAGATCTGCGATCCATTCTCGCTCACCGAGAAGTGCATATTAGCGATATTGGGCATTAGGAGCTCCAAGAATGGGGTGACTGAAATGTCCCGAAATCTACATTTGGAGCTGACGAAAGCAACTCATAATTTGGCGTGCTTCATGCCAGCCTGTTCTATGGCAAGATATTAGCGCCATGGTCTTCCCATGGGATGAATGGATGTCATCCATCCCATGGGAATCGCAGATGGATTTGAGGAGACAATCCCCCTTTTCGCAGGGTTTTCATATCAGCATCCAAAATGCGAATCCAACAATCATCAAAATCCATGAGGCATTTCATCTCGGATATCATTGTTTAGCAAATGATAGTTATGATATGTTATGATAGTGATTATAATTAATTATATATGAAGTTATTCATTAGTTATTCACCATCATCACCTATCAACATCACCCAGAACCCATTATCATCAACCATTATTATTAAACCATCATTAAACCATCATTAAACCAGTATCATCAACCACATGTTTGCCACCGGTCACCGTTTCGCCCAGCGACCAGCGCGCAGGTGTTTCCGGTCTCGCTGGCAGATGCGGAACCAGTGGCCTCCTGTGAAGAGCACGGGGTGCTGGGGCCCATCGTTGGCACAGTGGGATCGCTCGCAGCCTTGGAAGTCATCAAGGTGCCCTGGAAGGGCGGGAGAAATCGCAACAAGTTGGTGGGTTTACTATGGTTTATGATACTTATATATATATATACATATAACTTATAACTATAGTTAATGGATATTAAAGGATGTTAATGGTATTTACATACCAACTTACAACTGGAGGGCCAACCATTGTGGACCATTACGGGTGATTTCAGGCATAATTTCTGTAGTAGAGTACTGCACATCTGACTAAAAGACAGTTTCTTGCAATTTGACCATGACCATGATGATGATGATGATGATGATGATTATTATTATTACCACTCCTAATTCCAGTTGTTAAGATCAGTTCGGTGCAGGTGCCTGGATCTAAGTCCACTTTCCCACTATCAACCCCAGTTCCTGTGAGTGTTGGCGGCCCAACTGCTGGCGGGTGCCATGGTGCCGTGCCATGCCCAGGTACTGGCCAAAGGTTCAGCGTTGCACAAGTCGTGTCTTCGTGGCAAGCTGCTGCTGTTTGATCCCACCAGCAGTTTGCAGCCGTGCCGCACCGTCAAAATACACAGGCAGGCGGCCTTGCGGCCTTCGTCTTGGCCTGAACGGCCTCTGGTTGCGATGATTTGGGGGAGGGTTTCAGGTTTCAAAAAACATGCCCCCCCCCGGAAATCCTTCCCTACCTGCCACATCTGCCACCCTGAAAAGACCGTCAGTGTTTCAGGCAAGCGGATTGTGCTGGATGCGCACCCAAAGATGGTGCCGCTCCGCCCATGCCACCGGCTGGCTGTGCAATGCCCCTTCCCAGGGAGGAAATCAGTAGCAGAGCTGCCATTGGATTTTGATCTCGGATACCTTGGCATGTGATGGATTGTACATCCGACATGTCAGGCGTCTCAAGCAAAAACAAATCCCAAATAACAAACGCATTTCTTTTGAATTTCCTTCTTGTAGGATTTATGTACTATATTAGAGAGTGCTCTCACATATCAGCGCAAACTTGGACCAAGTCTCTGAACACCAGAAACGTGACTCAGTGACTACCTGTTGTGTGACTACTCCGCTTCCCGGTTTAACGAGTTCCAAGGTATCTCTCCAATCGAGCTCCACTCGCGGCTGCTGGCGCATCGTCCCACCTTCCTTTTGGATGTGAGGCGGGATCGAGCCCGAGTGAGATGGTAATCTAGTGAGAATATCACCATGATTTCAGCATTCTCCCATTCGAAAGCATGATTTTCACCATAAAACCACCAGGCAATTATGTTCATCCCTGTACAAATAGATGAACATCCATGAAATAGCCTTCAGAATGGCTATAACATACCAGTGCCATCCCGTGATTCTCACGGTTCACTGGAACTTGTGGCGATGTTTCGCCACATTGTCCCTACCAAAAAAAGGATATCTATTCAATTATAACTATTCAATTGTATATAACTATTTGATGATCTATAGTAACTATTTTCCAATGGTTATATATGATCATTAGTTGTTGGATTATCCAATAATAATCATCTAAACTATTTGATTATCTATAGTTATCATCTATAGTCTATAGTCATCATCTATAGTTATAATCCATAGTTATCATCTTTACCCTCGATAACTATCATCTATATGTTATCATCTATTCATCTACAATTATCAACATATACATTATCATCTATTCGTCTTATCTATGGATCATCTAGTCATCATGGGATCTACCATCAACATACATTATCATCTACTAATCTATACTAGTTCATCTATAATTATCATATTAGATCATAACTATAGATATCATACTATAGCTATCATCTATATGTTACCATCTATTCATCTATCATCTATAGTAACTATATGATACCCTCTGGTAATTTAACATAGCTATTGAGAATGGCCATTTATAGTGGACTTACCAACTAAAAATGGTGATTTTCCATAGTTCTGTTAGTTTACCAGAGGGTATCACCATATATTATTGATGGTTAATGATGGTTAAACCAGGTCATTAATAGTGGATGGTTCACCATTAACTAGTTATCACCCAATAGTTATCATCTATCCAATAGTTATCATGATAACTATCATCTATTCATCTATCATCTATAGTAACTAGTTATCATCCAATAGTTCTGTTAGTTTACCAGAGGGAATATGGTTCCAACAAATTGTTCCAGTAATAGATGGTTGATAATCCTGATTATTAGCTATAGTAACTAGTTATAACCCAATAGTTATCATCTATTCATCTATCATCTATAGTAACTATAATAACCACGATTGATAATTCATAATGATTAATAACCACCATTGATAATGGTTCATAATGATGGTGGTTATCAAAAAGTTACTAATGATGGTCATCGATTTTTCACGGTTAGAAAAAAAGTTCCATGAATGGGATCATCACCAATGATGGTTATCATAATGATTAATAACCACCATTATAATGGTCACGAAGGGGTAGGATTTAAAACCTAATGAAATTTCATAATCATTATTAATCACCATCATTATAATGGTAGGCTTTAATAATTTCACCAATGATGGTTATCATAATGATTAATGATTAACAATAAACCACCATTAGACAACCACCATGAATTCATAGTTATCATCCAATAGTTATCATGATCACTACCATCTATTCATCTCTCATCTATAGTAACTAGTTATCATCCAATAGTTAACTATAGATGGTGGTTATTATAGTAACTATAGATGATAACTATTGGATGATCCCATCCTCCCAGGCAGCGTTCCCACTTCGCGGTCACCCGCCTGGCCTCCGCAGTCAACTGGCCGCTGACGGAGATGAGTCAGGCCACGGAGGTGCCACAGCTCTTTTGAGGGAAAATCCATGGGAAATCCCGTGAAAAATGGAGGTTTTCATTGGAAAATCATCTATAAATGGATGATTTTCCATTGCCATGCAGGAAAAAAATCTAGTCATTTTGCGTGAGAAAAATGACAATTCGTGGATTTCACCAGCAAAACCTGGTGAGTTTCCATGTTTTTTTCCAAAAAAATATGGGTAAAGCAAGTGGTGATACGTGAAATTGGTCTAGGAGTGTCCGAAAAAAAACAATTTCAGTGGTCAAGGATTTTTTTTAGCAATTCAGTGGTTTCAAGCAACCTAGACAATTGAAAATTCAGTAGCAATTCAGTGGTAGAAATTGGTTTACAACCAGGTTATGGCGGAAAAAAACGATTGAAAAATTGGTGGGCCTTCCCCCAAACAGTGGTTTATCCATGAAAATCTGTGGATTCAATTAACACACATTGGGAATGACATTTATGACAGGTCAGTTGGAAAACACAAGTTGCTTCAAGATTGGGTTTTAGATGGATGTGGATGGGACATCCAGTTCAATAGAGCAGTCTTCAAAACCCCTTCTTGATGATTATGGAATCATGGGGGATTATAGTTATAAGACAATATATAGTATATAATATATACGTAATATATATTATATAATATATAATATACAATATATAATATATAATATATAAAATAACATATATATATATATTATATGATATTATATTAATATCATATATATATATATACATATTATTGGGGATTCTCATCATCCAAAATCGCTGAAACTATGGAGCTTTTGGGGTGAGCTGAACAAATTCTGACCAAACCCAGGAAGAGAAATTGAAGAAACTTAGCGCTGCCGGTGATTCCTTGGTGGTTTGTGTCTGCCGTCGCGGCAATGACAGCCTGACTGCGACGTAGCTTGGGCGGCAGGGCGAAGGACTCTAGGACCACTCTGCAGGGATGTTTGTTGCTTTATATTACCAATCGAAGTACAGACATCACTGACAGAACTATAGAAATTCAAGTATCCACTATAAACCTCAGTTGTTAGCTACTAAGCAAACTTACCTATCTAAGGGGGCCTTTCCCGTAGTTTCTTTTGATTTTTGGCATTGCGCCTCTTTCAGCTGAGCTGATCACTGCAGGTTGCTGTTGCGCGAGGCTGGGATTGTTGCGTTGAATCTGCAGGGAGGTTTGCAGCAACTGATGGCCGTTTCACCCGACTCCCGAGCCTCCCGAGCATCACTGCCTGCACTGACCTGAGCCACTGCCGAAGCAGTTGGAAGGTGCTGGTGGGAACTTTTCCGTGAGATGAGTATGGCTCAAAGTGACCAAATTGCAAGAAATATGTCCAAAACTGAAATGGGTGGAACGATATGTCTAGAGATATGTGCTTTCGCTTGTCGCCACTGAGCCATACCCAGACAACATACGCAGGATTCCCACTGACCAGATTCCTACCATGGGACAGTGTGGGTTCCAAAACCTGGGTGACTCACACTCATTGATTGCCGAGAAATTGGACGCGTCATCAAAGAAGCTCCGCAGTGACTTCCGGCGAAACTGCGAACGTGTCGGCAAGGGGTCACCTTCCAGGCAGCCATGAGAAACTACGCTGAATCCGCATCGCTCAGACTGACATAGCTTGACTCCCTCCTGAGATTGCCAGAGTCTTCGATGTTGAAATTTGCAATTCGAACATTCGAAGGGTTCGATTTTTTGTCCAGTTATATATTTTGGCATAGATCAGTATTAATTATGTATGTACCATATGTACCACTAGCACAAAGCACATGTGCACTTTCAAATCATGTACGGATAAATTCCAAGCGCTGAGCGCGATGGGTTGATTCCATGGCAGAGATGTCCGAGTCCTGGGGTGCCAGTGGGTTCTGGGCAGTCGGGCAATCCGACCTACGGAAAATCCGGAAGTCACCATGTTTAATGGTAAAAGAACGCGAAAGATGGGACATTTTGATGGTGAAGTCTGATGAAAAATGGGGCAAACTCATGAAAAATTGCCGGACTCCCCATGGGGGACCAGTTTCTTGCGTGCAAATTGCAGGATCGGTGATCCTCCAAATACACATGGTTTCCGTTTTTGTAATAGGGGTACCCCAGTTATCATCCTCCAGTCGTCATGGATGACCATGACGGATCGTTTTTTGAAAGCCATGGTGCCATGGTGACGACTGGGGTACCCCCATGACTTTAGGAAACCTCCACATAGATTTAATATTCCTAAATCGTTTCATCATGGTTCCTAGGTCCTCGTCTGCCTCCCTGCATCTCAAAGTGGAAACCTTACAGCGGAGGTCAGGTCGATGTGAGTCCGGGCGGAGCCATGGTTCGACCAGGACATTTTAAGGGACATTAATGGGGGTTGAACCCATCATTTTCTGGGGATAATGTGTATGTATGTATATAGATATGCACATAATGAGGGCTAATGCAATAACATATGACATATGTCTTAAACGGAGATTCAGGACCAATTTCGATCTGAAGATCCAGGTTTTTCAATCTGATGAGTCTAGATATTTTTTTTGATGTTCACCCATCCTGGAATAGATCAAACATAGGAAACCTATCTAAAATTGAAACTTGGGCGAGGTTCTCACCACTCCAGGACCGCCAAACAGGTAGAGGTCACCAGCGAACTAGCTGATGGTTTCACAGAACGGGTCGAAACAAGATTGCCCTCAATCACACATTGCGATTACCTGTGGACAGCTGACCTTAGCTGGTTGGTCCAAAGCTTTTGTTTGATGCTGTATTTACAAACGTCGATGTGTGATTGCCAAGAATTTTTTTGTGCGATAGATAATTCAATCAATGAATAGATAGGTACAACAACCCAAAGAAAGATGCGGAACAACACATGCCTACCTTCCAACATATATCAATATAGTGAAGATAAATCAGCCGCAAATCACAACAAATTGCAGGCTGGATGGCTTGCAGAAGGAGGCTGGCGGGGAAGGGCTCTGATCCAGATATCAGGGGTGTTCAATCGCCTTTGATGCTTTGGAACCTAATGACTTACTGGGCTGCAACCTCAGTAGATATGTGGTGAACTATCTCACACCCCTGTCAGTTCGCTTGGAATTGACTGGGATTTTGGGGCCCCGGTACTGACAGAAAGGGTGGTCAAGGTTGGTTGAATTGATGGTTGGAGCTATGGTGTTTACCATTCAAAACTGCAGAATGGATGGACATAATCTGAGTGATGTTTCATCAAACCTGGGGGTTTGGTTGCTGGGCAGGTGGTTAATTGCCACGAGGAGGCACAAACACTTCGAGAGTACTTGTCGGAGGCACTGCTGGAACTTCATGGTGAAAGGTGGACCGGAACCCCAAACATCACTGTTGGATACTGTTGGAATAAATGGGTTGAAGCTGCATTTGGTAATTGCTAACAGATGCTAACAGATGCGAAATCAGCTGAATCACTTTTTGGAAGCCACTGTCACAGAAGGCATAGCAGTGGGGTTGGAACGAGCAATCGATTGGGATCCCACGATGGCCCGAAAAACGAAGCGTTGCAGGTTGGGGCTCTTAGCGTGGCCCTCTTCTCAGCAAAAGTTGGCAAGTCTCGTACCTTTCAGAACTTTGGGATGAATATGTTTTTTCCTCTGGCTGATTGTCCTTACAGGTAAGTAATAAGACTCATCCCACTGATTTCGGGATGGATACGATTGCAGTTCTGATTGTGAAGAGCTTTTGCTTGGGACTACATGTGATAGACTGATAGACGGCCAGTCGTTGTGTACCTCTGCCGAAATAGGGGTCGATATCACTCCCAGTCCCCAAAAAAGAGGCTAAAGAAGGTGATTCACAAGGATGTGGTAGTTCGATGATGTTTTCACCATAATTTCCAGATTTATACTGTAACTTTTCTGTCTAAAGGATGGTTGCTATAGAGGCTCCAAAGATTGCCAATATGGGACATTCAAAAGAACTCCTGTTGTACTGGAACAGCAACCAAACTGCTCGCCAGTTTCTGTGTCCGAGAGTAGACCAGTTTCCCATCAATTGCTTAGATTGCTTAGATGTTTCTTAACTGAGGTACATCCCAGTCATCAGGGGTTATAAGCCACTTACAAACTAATCCCTTCCCAGGGTATTATATATATATTATTATATATATATTATTATTATTATATATATAATATATATATATATAATATAATATATATATATATCGCATACTTGGGACCATAGTGTTTAAGGGTCTTTAATCTAAATGGGGGATGGGATCATACTCGCCAATTCCAGCAGCGCCGATGGCGCCCTCCTGGCTTTGCAGCGACCCCGCGCCGCCCTTAGAACCGGAGGACGTCGAAACCCACGTTTTTTTTCTGGGAGATTTGGATGGTGAATGCGAATAGACTAGACTAGAAGCTGTGGTCCCCAGGGAATTTTATGGGAATATAACTGATATAACCAAGAACTGTGATTTGGGTATGTCTGAAACTGGTGGATTGAAGCTGCAGAACGAACATTCAAAAATTGATGTTCACGGGGACAGTGATTATTGACCAGTGGATTTTTTCGGGGGCCCTATTTTCAGACAAAGCCATGATGGCAGCCAGACACAATCGACCCATTTTTGTGTTCCAATAGGTTTCCACATAGCACCGTGGGGGTACCCCAAATCCACTGGGTTCTCATCATTTTCCCCATATTTTCATTGGCCCAAAATAGATCGAAACGTGGGAAACCTGGAAATCTCTGAAGCAAATCATATACTTTCAGATCCTGGTGGCTTTCACCCTTTCACCCTTTTTTGGGGACGCACGCAGGATGGCCTTGGCATCTATTCTCTCCAGGGCCGCTTCTCCCATGCTCCACAGGTGGAGGAGAGTTGCTGATAGGAGGTGGTGCCCCATAGTTAGCTAAGTTGGTTTGTACCTTCAACTAACCAACTAAAATCAAGTAGATTTATCACAGTTATTGGAATGAAAAAAGCAACTCAGCACCAGATGGCACCAGCTTTTTTTACCCCAACCTTTGATGGTTTTCAGCAATTTTTCGCATGATTCTCCCAACATTTTTGCTGTTGAAACAAGTTGTTGACATTTTCAGACAGAACCAGCTTTTCCTGCTGCTTCCCTCATCGCCTCGATTTCTGGGGAGTCTAGTATGAACTGAGGGAGGGATTAGTTTCCATTTGCCGGAAAAAAAAACCTGACTGGGATAGAAGTTGGGATATATCATAGTTCTAGTGATTCATGTCAATATCCCTTCATATCAATATAACTATACTATAGCTGATTACTATATACTCCGTCAATATCCATTGCCAAAGTTCACAAATCGAAAAAGGGGGTCTCTATCATACCACAGAGATGGGATCATCCATTATCCATCAATATCCATTAATGTAACAATATATATCAATGTAACAATAGTTGTATCTTTACTCTATATAAACTTATATACATATCTTAAATATCTATATCTACTCCATCAACATATCCATTGATCCATTGATTGTCATAGTCCCAGATGAAACACATGAGCTGAAAAAGGAGCTGCTGATCATGGCCAGGGCCGTTTGGTGCGCTCGAGTGACCATCTACCACGAGGTCTCTCGGCGAAGCCAAACGGCAGCTTCCGCCTTGGCTGCTCTCATTTGGATCGGTCATGATGTCATGTTGGCCGCGCAAAGATCAAGTTTCGCAGAGTTGGGTGGTGTTTCACATGCCAACATGTCAATGATTCTACTAAAGATACGTCGAATTGAACTGCTTCATCCCCATGTCATGTTGCTCCCAAATCTTAATCTATTTTTGCCAACATCTCTCCTCCTGTGCCCCAATCTTCCCGTGAAGCTCTCCGAGTCCTGCACTCGCTCGCTCTCCGGATCTGGGTCTGCGCGGAAAGCACGGGAGGAGTTGCCACTGGCGCTGGAAGCCTATAGGCGCGGAGGAGGAGACCGCGGGTTGGTCATGGTGAAAAAACGAAAGCCCCCATGGATTTTACCATCTGATGTGGGATGATGTGGGTGTCCGACAAATTGCGTTTCTCAAATCAATGCCAGAGGCGGCGTTGAAATCTCGGATTCTGCAAACCATGATGTCATCCTCTTCCCAGTTTGTGAAGAAGTGACACGGACAGTGACATTGGGTACCTTGTATTCGAAGGTTTTGGCTACTGCGCTTTCCGATGACCGTCGTAGGCATAATTTGAAGATCGGTGATCTGTAAGCGGCTACCATGATTCCAAGCCACTTGCGGTCGCCAGCTTTGTAGGCATGAGTTGGTTGCTGGTTTCGAATAGTTCAAACATGTCATAAAAAAAATCCATCCACCAAAAATGATGATTAACAACAAGGATGCTCATTGAGATAATCCTAAATGACAAGTGAACATGATTATCCATATCTCTTAATATCTAATATAAAATCGAATAATCATAAATGATAAGTGATATGGAAAATCATAATATCTGATATAATGATTAAGTGATAATGATTATCCATATCTCTTAATATCATTTAGTGTGATATCAATATTCCATATGATGATTATCAATGACGATTATCAATACCTCATTGTCCATATCTCTTAATATCTAATCACTTATCATTATCACTTATCATTTATGATTACATGTATTATTGTAGTTGTAATGATTACCTATATCTCTTAATATCTAATAAGATAATGATGATTGAAGCAACTCCATCCCTGAGATGAGCCTGATATATCACCGCAGGCAAGCGCGTAAGGCTGAGGAGCTGCTTCCAGCAATGGACACGGTACGAAGTGTTCTTTCCTGGCACCTGGGATGCCTGGGATGTGAAGATGTGGAGAATTGGCAAATTTGGGTTAACTATCTGGGAGAATGGGACTTTATGATGTTTTTTTTTTTTTAAAAAATTGGGATGATGTAAGAATCCATCCAATGGAACCAGTATTTACAACATACAGATGGGTTTTGTTGATGGGTTGGTAAAATATCAATTTTTGGTTGACACATCAACAAGTTACGACCGATCCACTGGAGATACGGCGTAGCATTTTTGAGGCCATAGAAATTGGAGGTAACCTCTGGTAAACATATGAAAAACTATGGAACATCACCATGCTATTAAGGGGTAAATCCATGTAAATCCACTATTTAACTATCACCATTTTTCAAGTTCGCAAACTGTTTGTTTACCAGAGGGTATATTCCCTCATCTTCATTTTTGCCAGTCCAGATTACCACGAGCCCAGGTATACTGGGTTTGTTTGACAATCGGGTATCCGAAAATCCAGTAGTTTATCATCATTTCCCCTGTAAACAGATCACCACACTTTTTGGACAAACCCATGCTGGAAATGGTGATGTGATGTTAATTATATATATACCATCACATTATAATAGACAATATACTCCCATTATAGATACCACTATACCATTATACCATATAATGGTGATGTGGTCTATATTATACCATCACAGTATATATTCCCATTATAGATACCACATGATACCACTATGTCCCCGTAAAATGGTTGGTTGAACTGTATAAAACCCCCCATGAATCGCTAGTTGCCGTTACCATCATGGGGAGCCCGCCCTGGCCGAGTTCAACGGGTGGCCCGAGGTACAACCACACCGTGCGCTTGGCCGTGTCTAAGACTTCATGGCCCAGGCAGAAACGACATGGAAAATCCCCGATTTCTCTGATTTCAACGGATGACAATGGCAGTTTTATAGGGTTGTATATTGTTTACGGTTTAATCAGGTCAATTTCTAGGACTGTAAAATAATGAGATCACAATTGGATCACAATGAGATGATAGGATATTAATAGATATACCCTCTGGTGTTCAAACGTGGCTGGAAATTTCCATTTTCTTCAATCGAGGTTTATAGCTAGGCGACCTGGATTGGAACTGTGAAACTGGCTTTTGCCATGGAAAACCAGCAGCAGGTTTTCATTCAACCATTGCAAAACAGTTCCGCAGGGACAATTGGCTAGGCGCTTTTTGATACACGTGATATACGCCAGCAATGTAAGCAACGACATTGGAAATAGAGCCACCGGCCCTCGAGCAAGCAGCAACCATCTGACATATCACCAGGATTGCGAAGGATACTATCAAATAATAAGAATCTCAGCAAGACCCAAACATGATTCGAGTTCATGTTTCTTTTGCCTGAGATGTTTTACCGTTTTACCGTTTTACCATTCGGGGCTGGTACATGTGCATATTTAATTGATTCTCGACTGACCTCCATGATTTGATTTGTCTGACCATCCAAAAAAGTCAGATTGAGGACTTTACACGATCCATAGCCTGCTGATACCCAACAATGCCCAATGGTATCCATTCTTTGAATGGGAATTTAAGGATCCTAAAATGGAGGTACTGTACCATATAAGGCCTTATTTTGTAGGGATATTCCCTTACATAGGCCTTATATAGGCCTTATATATGGTAGGTACCTTCATTTTAGGATCCTGAAATTCCCATTGAATTCTTGTTGGTAAATCCCATAGAGATTCGTATCTGATTGGATGATCACCCTATGGGCTTTCCCATGACAAAACTCCCCATGGATCGTCTGCCTTTGGCGAATCCCAGAATCGCATGATTATTGTCTCAATATCCCCATCACATGTCAATTATTGAAGCATTATGAGCCATTATCATTAAACCAGTATCATAAACCATCGATCATTAAACCATCATCATCATCATCATCAATCATGAACCCATTATCATCATCAACCATTATCATGAACCATCATTAAACCATCATTAAACATCATTAAACCATCATTAAACCATCATTAAACCATCATTAAACCATCATTAAACCATCATTAAACCATCATTAAACCATCATGGAACCAGTATCAACCATTGTGAACCATGATTCCGGAAGC
>Ga0126342_10011392_pt1 | contig 15886 bp, 16 predicted proteins | sample Cyp1metagenome_FD_92528 | JGI IMG/M metagenome (GOLD analysis project Ga0126342, IMG submission 92528) | Coral microbial communities from Lord Howe Island, Old Settlement Bay, Australia - Cyphastrea 1 metagenome | ecosystem: Host-associated > Invertebrates > Cnidaria > Coral ... | reverse complement strand
TGCACGCTGCAAGCACATGCTTGCAAAGAGATGACACTAACACTAGCCTACACGGGGAACCCAAAAATGGGGGCTGGGATTATGCATAAAACTCGGCTTCCACAAGCTGGACCCTAATAGTACATGCATAAACCATCCCCAATAGTAAACCATAAATGGATTGTGTAAACTATCAAAATATGTCTGGTTGATGACATTGCTTTACTTGCATTTGTTTCTGATTGGTGGTTTGGAACATGATTTTTATTTTTCCATATATTGGGAATGTCATCATCCTAACTGACTTTCATATTTTTCAGAGGGGTTGAATCACCAACCAGATAGCCACATGACAATTATACAATTATATCATTAACAACCCCCAACTTATTAGGAATATCAATTCAATTGTGAGGTATATCAAACTACACATGAAAAACATCTTTGATTTAAGGAACATCGACCGGAAACCATGTTTTTTTTTAGCCATCAAATAAGGACGAGACCTGGGAGGAGGACTGGAAGGACCAGGACAGCTGTCGTGCTGAACGTGGAGTAGATTTCAGGTGAAAGTAGTCTTAACGCCTAGAACAAGTGGGATTATTCACTATGGTTAATGGTAGATATAACTATAGTTAATGGATGTTAATTGGGTCTATAAACCAACAAACATAATTGGGGGGCACCATCCTGTAGGTACTTGGCAGCGTTCGGGTGAAACTTTGTGAAGATCATTAGGCCCAGAATGATGCATTTCAATCAAGTACAGTGGGATGGTGAGACCAAAATGAGCGGATTTTCACTGGATGCAGTGGACAAACAAGAATAGCCTCTGGTAAACGTTAACAGAAAACTATGGAAAATCACATTTTTTTTTTGGTAAATCAACTATTTCGACTGGGCCATTTTCAAGTTAGCAAACTGTTAAATAACTGGAGGGTAGATGGAAATCAAATTAGCCAGGGACACTGGGAGTACGGCAAGGAATTGGAAATCAGCCATTTGACCAGTAACAGCCATGACAGCTTTGAAGATTGGAGTCAGCACAGAGTTTTTGGTGTTTACCCTCTGGTAATTTGTTACATAGCTATTGAACATGGCCATAGAAATAGTGGATTTTCCCATTGAAAATGGTGATTTTCCATAGTTATGTTAGTTTACCAGAGGGTAGATTCTAAACAATTCAATTCGGTACTGTTCGATCCCCATCAATAGCCCGAAAACAGCCGAGATCCATCACTCAAAAACGAACTCTTCATAAAGACAGTTGACAGTACACCGAAAACAAGCGTAATGGATCTTCCAACTGTGATGGCGATGTGACGCTGGTATCCCAGGATAGGTCGCTGGTGACTCGCAAGCCTTGTATCCACAACCATAAACCAACAGGTTTTCTGGGCTTTGTGGCAAGTGATCCCAGTTGGTACAGGATGGGTTTTGAGTTTGTTAGCTAAGTTGGTGCCAATAACTACAATTAATAACAATAGTGGGTTAATAACAATTAATAGTAAATAATAACTATAATAGTGTATCATACTTATATATTTAGATGTTTTTTTGAACCAACAAACATAACTAGGGGGCCCCTGTATGTGGTGAATAACTATGGGGTAAAACCTGGTCTGACGGGTAGACCTTCTGGCTTGTGGTGGCTTGTGAAATCACCATACATGGGAGAATACGGTGCTAAGCCTTGGTTTTCAGTTTGGTTAAGTGGCTTTGGTGTGTTTTTTTGGTAATATATATGATATGGGTTTGTCTGAAAATAGGGTATTCCCAATATCATATATTATCATCAGTGTCCCTATTAGTTCACTGGCCACTTGGGAGTATCCCCCATTTTCAGTAACACACCTATGGCCATGTATTTTTGCCATGGGTTTTTCCATGTTTATCCATAAATGGGGTTGTTCTTTTCAGGTTCCAGAAAGCCTGGCACGCAATCCGCCCTTGCAGCCCTGGAATCATGGTTAGTAAGGGGAATCATCCCCAAATGGCCGAACTATTCAGGTTAGTGAAATATTGTCATTTACCCAGACAAAATTGCATTACCCCCAACTTATTAGGTATATCAAATAAATTGATATTGTGAGGTATATCATGGTATATATTGATGCATAGGTCTGGTATATCAAATCCAAAAAAATATTATATCAAACTACACATGAAAAACATCTGCATGATGCTTGGAATTACATCACATTTATCACAATTAAACCCACCACCTTTGCAACAAAACGATATTCTCGGTACTCCCTGCAGATCACATCAGGAGAGGTGGAAAGATGCGGATGACTCCATCCCTTCCAGCGAGGTTTGGGTGGTTTTTCGTGGAGACTCGGGGCTCATCTCCAGATTTTTTCTGGGTTCTCTCCGCAGTTTCTTAAGCTTAGAACCCCAGAAAAATGCTTCGACCATGGAACATGAATTGACATGAATGGGATAGATATGCAGAGAAGTCAGGACAGATTTTGTAACATGTTGACTTGTGACTTAGGAGCTTTTCAGCTTCGTGACTTGTCAAAGGCAATGGAAAATCCTCCATCAATGGAGCTTTTAATGGGAACATCATCTAATAGATATGGGACTCTATGGGATTTTTCGGATTTTCAGTTGCTATGTTTGATTACAGTCAGAGTATCCCATAAAAAAAAAAAATCCCATTGATATCCCATGAACATCCCATTTTTCTATCCACCAAGCAGTCATCACAGGATTATCCAGAAGGACTCTCTTGCAGGATCTAATTCGCGGATCTCACGGGGAAATTTGCGAATTCTGTTGGCACTTGATCAGTGTATGAATTGGTAGGTGGTGTTCAAGAGTTAGAGTTTTTCTCTTTGCCCGGGGTTGACACTGGTTCCAAAAAGAGCCATATTGGTCATGGGATGTCTATTCTTTTCCCAAGGAAAGGCTCATGTTCCTTGTTTCTCGCATCATGGGTTTGCCCAACTGGTTGGTGGTTTGGAACATTTTTTATTTTTCCATATATTGGGAATAATTATCCTAACTGACTCATATTTTTCAGGGGGGGTGAAACCAACAACCAGCCAAAAATGAGAGATAATACCCTCTGGTAATTTAACGTAGCTATTGAAAATGACCATTTATAGTGGATTTTCCCATTAAAAATGGTGATTTTCCATAGTTATGTTAGGTTACCAGAGGGTAATAGGGAATATGATTTTTCTCAACCATAAGATCTGCTTTTGTCCCATAATTTTCGCGCTCAATCTCCATCATATCCTGTGATATCTTTGGAATATCCACATTCTGGTTACCCTCTGGTAACCGATACCAAAAACTATGGAAAGATCCACCATTTTTAATGGGAAAATCCACTATAAATGGCAATTTTCAATAGCTATGTAAGAAATTACCAGAGGGTAGTTTTGTAGTCACATTTTTGTTGGTTCTCTCACATTTTCGCGTTTTCACACGGTGGTGTCGTTTCCAAAGAGCTCTTTACATGTTCTGTGAGATTTCCCCAGATTCCACCATTCTCCATCGAATTTTCCACATTTCCAATGGGAAAATCACCATTTTCTAATGCGAAAATCACTATTTCTCATGATTTTCCTTGGTCAGAGAATTTTCCAGATGAATTTTCCACATTTTTTCCAGATTTTCCAGATGATTTCCCCAACCATCTTTCCCCTATCGGATTGGTTGATGGGAGAAATCCATTGGAAAAAAACCCGGCCTGGTTATGACATTCACCGTTTGCCATGGTATAGATGGCCCTAATCGAAATAGAGGTTTACGTAAAACTTAATAGCATGGGTGGATTTTCCATGGCGATTTCTGTGAATGTCATTTTACCAGATGGTAATGACTAACTATATCAACTATAGTTATATCATGTTATATCCACCATTAACATCCATTATATAACCATAGTTAAAGAACCAGAGGGTAAGCCCTGGAAAATCACTGGGAAGCCACATGGTTTCCCCCGGTTTCCATTTCCGCCAGGCGACTTTCCGAGGGGACGTGTCGCGCTTGGACGAGCACGCCAAGAGCATGCTGAAGGAAGTGAGTCCCGAGGCGCGGCCTTCTGAAATTTCTCTGAAAGATGGGGTAGATAGAAAGAAAACGGGACAATTACCATGAAATATAGGATTTATCCATCAATGGAATTATCAATATATATATATATAGGTATCCATATAGGATTTATATATCCATCAATATAGGATTTATCCATACCCATAGGATCCATGGTGCTGCTATATATGGTAACATGGATCCCATCAATATACCCCCTTGATGTTAGCATATATACCAGCACCATGGATCCTATGGTACCTGGTAATTTAAATGGATTTATATATATATATATATAGAGGTATCCATATAGGATTTATCCATCAATATAGATTTATCCATGGCAATGATGATTTTAAATGGGAATTTATCCATATGGTGAAATATAGGATGTATTATGATATGGTGAAAGATTGGATTTCTTATCATATGCGAACATCTATGAATCTTTCTGTTTCATATGGTGTTTTTTTTTTTTAACCTAAAACTTATAATTAGTGTAGCTCAATAATTTGATAGTATAGGTGGTACCCTCTGGTAAATTAACATAGACCCTGAAACTGACCAATTTATAGCGGAAACTAGTCTTTCAACCCCTATCTGGCAGGGTCTATGTTAATTTACTGGAGGGTGAATTTACCAAAAACTTATTTGTGAAAGATGGGGATTCATGATGGTTATGATGAGTATATGATGGGTATATGATGGCCATAAGATGGTTATATCATCAATATATCTTATCAATGGTTATATGATGGTTTATGATGTGAAGGACAGGTGAAATAATAGTTATATTGATGATATACCTATATAGGTATTATATATAAATGATGGTTATATCCCGATCATCAATACCTATATATCAACATATCTTATCAATATAGGTATTGATGATGATTATGATGAGGTAAATTATGGATGATGAGGTAAGTTACCCTCTGGTAAACTAACATAACTATGGAAAATCACCATTTTCAATGAGAAAAACAACTGTACATCAGCATTTTCTATGTCGCAAACTGTTTGTTTACCAGGCCGGGTATATATAGTGAGCTCACGTCGTGACCTGGAATCATGGTAGTTTTCAGATCGGCGGAACTTTTTGGGTCCTTTCTTGTACTTTAACCAGAGTATTCTATATGGATAAAATGAGATACATCCGATATGGGATATTACGGAATTGAAGCAATTATTTATTGAACGGCTAATTGACGCGAATTTCGCTCCGAAATTTATGGCCAGTTTGGAGAAAATGAGGTGTCAACCATCACTTATTTTTTTTGCTCACCACAGTTTCACACAACCCAATTTCTTTTCACTGAGAGATTGAGTCAAGTGATACCCTCCGGTAAACCAACATAGCTATTAAAAATGGCCATAGAAATAGTTCATTTACCCATAAAAAGTGGTAATTTTCCACAGTTATGTTAGTTTACCAGAGGGTAATTGCAAAACTGATCAGCATTTGTTGGACAGTAGCCCCTCCGGAACATTTCTCTGGCGCCGCCAAGCATCACCGATTTCTCGAAAAAAATCCACCGGAGCATATATTCAAATTGAATGGCCAACTTGCCAGTGGCAATTGAAGAAGACTTCACCCTTTGTAGTCTGGGTTTTGTTTAAGGTGATTTTTTATTTTCCCAATAGGAAATCCACCATGACTGGGGAATCGATGAAGTGAATATTTTTCATGTTTTGGGGACCCCAATTTTTCAGCAAATCCAAGTAATGTTAAAAACCAAATGTTGGGATACCTAGCGAGGAGGTGCACCAACGTTTGGGGGGAAAGATAGCCAAAGTTTGGCCTCTCTGCCAACTGGAAAATCACCATTTTCTAATAGGAAAATCACGATTTTTAACGGGAAATCACCATTTTTAATGGGTAAATCACCATTTTTAATGGGAAAATCACCATTTGTAAGTTTGGCAAACATTTTCTGTTTTTGAATTGACTAATCACCAGGGTGACACTGTTGTTTTTGCAGCACTAGAACTGAGTAGGCAAGTGAAAAACAGTATTCCAAGATTTGTCCATGCTCTCAATATTATTCACTTTCAACATTGGGTGATTTCCCTAAAGAACGACGAAAGTGTCTTTGGGGTCCGTTGGCAACTGGTAGCAGTTGTGATGAGTTTGACCGGGTGCAAATGCGAGCCACAAGCGGGACTTATGATCATTAGATGTCATAATTGGGGTATTATGATCATTAGGGGTATCATGATTTATGATCATTCGGGATATTTCTCTATAAATGGTTTAGTCACTGTCTCTTGTTTCTGAGAAAGCATAGCATATCATGGAGAAAAACACCCAGAAAATAGACCTGGAAGGTCGGAATTCCAACGATTCCTGGGATAATGTGCATAGCATGCTGGAAAATCCCTCATTTCTAGATGTGTTTCCCGATTTAAATGCTTATGATGTGCGATTTTCCAGCCAGTCAAGTTTGATTAGCGGAGGGTAAATCATCATCACAAATAAACCTTATCATAATCCCATTGGAGTCCTACATGATCCACCATTTTTCGTGCTTAAACGAATATTCAACTAATATTCCACGGATATTTCACAAGACAAGATTATTTCACTATATTACCATTACTGGTTGGTGGTTTGGAACATTTTTTATTTTTCCATATATTGGGAATAATCATCCAAACTGACTATTTTTTTTCAGAGGGGTTCAAACCACCAACCAGCATTATATAAATCCCATTTTGTTTTGTTCTTCGCTGAACATGTGTCCAGGTTATTCGAAATTTACCCTGCAAATTTCGGATGTTGCCGGTTGATTCAGCCAATCTTTACAGTTGATCCACATAAAACCCCCAGAAGGATGAAGGGGTTCAACTTATTACTATATACCCTCTGGTAATTCAACAGTTTGCTATTGAAAATGGCCATTTATAGTGAAAATGGCCCAGTCGAAATAGTTGGTTTACCCACTAGTAGCATGGTGATTTCCAACAGCAAACTGTAAACGTTTACCAGAGGGGTAGGGCTCAACCACCAACCAGATAATGATTAACCATTATTAACCACTATTAACCACTGGTAAACTAACACAGCTATGGAAAATCACCATTTTTAATGGGTAAATCAACTATAGTGGCCATTTCCAATAGCAAGCTGTTAGTTTACCAGAGGGTAACCATTATTAACCACTTATCGCTGATCATCCCCATGTTGTTGTGAAATATGCTGATCATCCACACAGGATGGGGCCCCTTGGGCCCCTGGGCCCCGCCCCAGTGATGTGAACGTTGGTTTATAAACCATGATAATCCCCATAGATATAACTATGGTTTATAGTTTAACTATGGTTTATGGTAGATATAACTATGGTCTATGTGGTTTAACTATGGTTTATGGTTCGTTATATCTACCATAAACCATAGTTAAACCACATAGAAACCAACGGTTCACGCTATCGACTGGGGGCCCCATCTTACATATTTCGCTGGTCATCCGCCCCCCATGGAGCTTGCAGTGCTTGCAGTGCCTCCAACCCGTCGCAGGTGGCTGAGAGCATCTTACAGAGCCTGTCTGAAGCGCACCGCGTGCGAAATCCCTCGGGCTACGTGACCAAGGTGCCAAGAGATGCCGATGTTTTTTTCAAGAAAAGGAAGGTTTAGCCTCATGAACATCATGAACCATGGCTGGGAAATCCTTGATCTAGATATAGAGGGTTTTCGCTGGGAAAATCATCGAACTAAAGGATTTTTCAGCACCCAATGTTCAATTACCGGAGGATTTGGTTGGGTCGAATGGGGGTATATCCCGCCCTGGTGGCCAATTTTCAGGGAGAAGGATGCGTAAGATTCCGATCGATGTTCCAGCACGCCATGGATTACTGGGTATCTTTCCTCGCTTAGCGATCATGATTGATACTGGTTGATGGTTTGGAACATGAATTTTATGACTTTCCATATATTGGGAATGTCATCATCCCAACTGACAAACTCATATTTTTCAGAGGGGTAGGTTGAAACCACCAACCAGGAGTTTTGTTGATTACCAGGTTTCCAACTTTTCTATCTATGACTTGGGCTTGCAGAATATGTGCACAGAACGATCATCATAGATCCACAAGTTGAATGCATACCCCTCAGGGTTTCACCGCAGCAGGCAGTGAAAAATCACCAGAACGAGCGAGGCTGGATTGGCACGACTGGTGGTCCCCAGCAAGTGGAGGTACATCCCAGGTAAAACCCAGGTAATCCCATCCTCCAAATGTTTTGTTCTATGGTCCCGGTGATATGTGATTTCATCGAAAAAAAACAGACCCAGCTTAGTTTCTGGGGGGTGTTTACTAGGGAAAGGGATTCCTTTTCGTGGGCAATACCCGCGCCCAAATGAAATCATAGGCCCTGATAGTAGCCAATCATACGGTTCGCGGTTCAACGAGCCAAAATGCGAGGTTCAGAAATAAATAGACCGGGCTTCTACGTCATAATCCCAGCAGGGTAGGGCCGGCCAGCCCAGTTGTAACCGAGTTTTTTCACCTGCTGACTGGAGTGAAGCACCGAGTAAGATCAATTTCATTTCCCTTGTCGGCTTGAATTTTTGGGACACCCAAACAGGTTGATTTCAAGTCGAGTGCCAACTCGGCATTTCTTCGTTGCCGATGATGATTCCATTATGGGTGAAATATTGAAGACCCACTTGTTTGGCTACCATTTGAAGGTAATCTCTTCTACCATGTGAGTCTTGGCATGGCCAATTTCGACCCATCTGCAAATGATAAGTTTTTTGCCCGCAAAGTTTTGCATGAGTTCCATGAGGTTAACACATGAAATCCATGTTTGTACTGGTTGGTGATTTCCAAATTCAACACAGGGTATGACCAACAAAAAAGTTCATAGACGTGGAAATGTTCATGCAACATACCCTCTGGTAAACTAACATAACTATGGAAAATCACCATTTTTCATGGGAAAATTCACTATCAATGGCCATTTTCAATAGCAAACTGTTGACATAACCATTTTGGGTATACAGAAACTGTGTTCAGTTACGTATCGGATCGTGGCTTGGCTTTTGACCATGCAGGGTCTTGAAGCTTGGCCTTATGAGAAGGTAGTTTTACATAACCTGCGGACTGGCCCAGAAAGGATGGTCAACATCATAATTTAACCATGTTTAACCACAATGTTCCAGTAATCATATAGAAAATAGTGGTTAAATCGTGGTTAAATTGTGGTTAAACATGGTTAAATTATGTTTACTGTCGATTGATAAGAAATCAATAGAAATCATATCTCATCATATCCCGACCCGAAAATGACCCTAAAATCGATGGATTTTCTAGCATCAATTTATACCAGATTCATATTTCTAGCATATATTTCTAGATGTCTACCTCCTTTATCTCATCATATACTTACTGGTGCTTAGTAATTTTCGGGATGATCCATAATCACTAGTAATTATTAATAATCCCAGCAACCCCAAGCAACCTATCCATTCCCTACTAAGCACCAGTAAGTATATTTCTACCATATATTTCTAGAATTTTCTAGATGTTTTCTCCTTTATCTCATCTGATTCGTGGTTTGGAACATTCTTCATTTTTCCATATATTGGGAATAATCATCCCAACTGACGAACTCCATCATTTTTCAGAGGGGTAGGGCTCAACCACCAACCGGTATATAGATATATCACCTATAAACCATAGTTATTGATATGGCTATACCCATCAATAACCAACCAGTCTATTGGTTTCTCCATGACATCTCAGCTGCAGCCCCTGCAGGTCGACCACAGGAGGGGCAACGAATCGGTGGGGACTTCGCTGGGAGTTGGCGATTTTTTTTGACCAACGGCTGATGGTGAATCAAAACCATGGCCGAATAGGTGGTTTAACATGGTTTAACCACATGTGTACAATGATTGTATATAAAACACATACACATACACATACACATACATATATATATACACACACATGGTGTATATATGTATATATATATATATACATACATACACCATATACATATGATTCTGTCGTGGTTTACCGTTGCTGGAACGGTGGAAGTATTTTGTCATGGGAATCATCCCTAAAGGTGGACTGTCTACCCCAGTTACATGTGGCCAGAATTGGTAAAAGGAAAAGCTGCACAGGAACCCTGGAACCCTCTGTACCTGGCTGTTTTTACACAACAGTTTCCTGGTGAGTCTTTAGCAGCCAAGCGGATGGTGGCAGGGTTTTGAAGCTTTTGTGGGTCAAATTTCAGCCTACTCCCTGTGACATGTGGCGACTTTTCTCGGTGAATATGATTTGAATATCCCCAAGTATTGCCGATGCATTCCTCTCAGTAAGTGGGAATGGCATTTCAGCAATCATATATGGGCTACATGTAAAATGTGGGTTATCAGCAACTCACGATGCCTGGATTGCACACTCAGATATTCCTGAAACAAAGATGGAAATGGAAAGTGACTCCCAAATCCATTAACCATCAATCATTACTTACCCAGCTAAATCAAACTAAATCATCTAAATCCCCTATCATCCCCATCAAAAAAATGAATTAAACATTTATCAACCCATCTTGTTGATCATTCTGAGCCACTAAATCTTCATCAATTATTGGGCCGATCGTTTTCTTGGGGCAAAAACACTTCGGAAAACCAGTTTTTTTTTAAATGATGTGAAGGGTAACTTTAGCCGCTTAGCCATTAACATAGCGAACTGGAAAATCACCATCTTTAATAGGTAAATCAACTATTTCTATGGCATTTTCAATAGCTACGTAACAGTCATTACCAGAGGGTAAACATGGGTGATTTAGCCATTCAAAATGGACCCATCCAAGCAGGACCACCGTGATCGCCACACTTCGCCCTCGCGGCACCGCTCGCGTTCGCGGTCGCGCTCCGACCGCCGCGCGCGGTCGCCGCGCTCGCCGCGCGCGCAGCTCTTCCCGCGGTCGCCGGAGCGGCGCGTGGTGCCGGCACCGGCGCCGCCGCCGGGGCCACCACCAGGAGCGGAGGAGGAGAAACGACGCTTGGAAGATGAGAAGATGGTGCCCCATTGGGAGGTTAGTGTTTTTTTTTGTATGATCTTTCAGTAATATGGGATTTTACGGACAGGTCATTTGCTTAGCACCAAAAAGTGGGGGTTACGTTGCCAAAATGGGGTGGTACTAACAACAAACAGTCCAAGAGGATTGAGATTGCCCCATGAAACATGAAATATGGATGGCTTAAGCCTACCAAAATTCAGGCAGTCAAGACATCAATGAAATGGTGGATTGAACGCCCCAACAAGTCTCTGTTGGCAACAGCAAGGATGGGGGTGTGGGCAAATGGCTGCAATTCAATCCACCCAATCAGGGGGCCCCACCAAATAGGTTTCCCAAATGAACAGATCTATGTCTTTCTAAAGAAAACATGCAGGGGGGAGCTTGCCATTTTTGCTTGCCACAGGGTAGGGCTATTCTCCCGCAGTGATGGTCTGTTTGTGAACTTGTGAATCATATATGGTCTATCATTCCCAGATCGGGAGTGTTCCCAAACGAGTTGCATATAATTCCAATGAAAAGTACTGGTTGGTGGTTTGGAACATGAATTTTATGACTTTCCATTCAGTTGGGAATGTCATGATCCCAACTGACGAACTCCATCATTTTTCGGAGGGGTAGGTCAACCACCAACCAGAAGTACCATTTTCATCCATTTTCCCTTTCTATTTTCCAAGAATAAACATGCTGCCAATCTGCAAAATAGATCATCTTTAACAGGCCACACCAATGGTAAACTGGGGTGTTCTATTTCAAGACACCTCGAAGAAATTGGGGGGTACTTCAGTATCCAACTGTTGTAAGACTTATGATTTAAATATGCACAAATTTTCATGGTCACCAGGGTTTGAAGGTAAAACCCCCAGGAACCCTACTATATTTGGGGTAAACAAAGCATGTAAAAACCATGCTTTCAGGTGAAGATTTTACCCTACAACTCCATTGATCTGTGTTGGTTGGTTGTATATATATAAATCTCATGAAATATCCACGCATCTTATCCATATCATTAATTGGCCATTTTTTATTTTGATTCATCTTATCCATATAACGCTTACACATTGATATTATGAATATTATCCCATTAAATATCCCCATCAAAGGGTTATAGATGCATAATGTGCTTTGGTCAAAACTTAATGATATACTCATATTGCAGGATGGTCATCAATCCATAGGAATTTGTATTATATAACCCATTGTAAGGATACAGATTTGCATTATGGAATGGACCATCAACCACATACCATGTGACCATAGATCCATACGAGCTGAGGCCTGCTATAGTTGGGCCCAAGTGAACTGTGCGCCAGCGATTTCATACTGGCGGCCTCAACTTAGTGATTGTTGGTTGTATACCCTATATTCACTGGCCGTCTCAGGAACCTAAATTGGAGGTACCGATTCCATATATATTTTTGGCCTATTTTTCAGGGTTATGTAAGGGAATATCCCCACAAAATATGGCCAGAAATATGGTACAGTACCTTCATTTTTAGGATCCTGAAGATTTCCCATTGATATATTCCCATAGCTTGCCATATGGAGGTTTCCTAACATGGGGCATCCCCAAGTTGACTTAGGACAGCGTCAAATGACCATTCTCATCCCGTTATCATCCCAGTACCCGGCCTGGTAAACATACAAAAAACTATGGAAAGATCCACCATGCGATTAATGGGTACATCAACTATTTCAACTGGGCCATTTTCAATAGCTATCATAAATCAGCTATAAATTCCATTAAATCCACATTTTCCTATGGTTTCCTATGGTTTCCAACCAGTTTACCAGAGGTTATAATCCCATATCCCAGTATTATCCCAGTATGGCCCATGATTATCCTCTGATTATCCCATGAGTTAGCCATTATCATTTCATTAAGTAACACTCCTCATCCCGTTTTCACAATTAAAAAAATGCCATGATTCTCCTATTTATTATCCCATTATATATTATTTTCCCAGTATGATCCCATATTCGAATCCCAATTGTTATCCCAATATTTGCCATATATTTGCCATATGTTGCTATATATATATATCTTCATTTTTCAACATGATACTCCCAGTATGATTTTCCAATACCCTCTGGTAAACTAACATAACTATGGAACATCACAATTTTTTTATGGGGAAATCCACTATACATGGGCCATTTCCAATAGCTTTTTGCATGTTTACCAGAGGTTATAATCCCATATCCCAGTATTATCCCAGTATTATCCCATGATTATCCCCTGATTATCCCATGAGTTAACCGTTATCATTTCATTAAGTGATATGTTTTGACCTTGGCACTGCCGTGATCCCTTCATTGAACTCAGGCTTCCACCCCTGGTCTGGTGGAAGCGGTCGTCCGGATCGTCAGGATCGTCCGGAGCCGGAGATGCGCGAGGTGCGGCTGATGGGATTTCATAATATTTCATGGGATTTTATTGGATTTATTGGGGTTTTAATGGTGATTCTAACAGGATTCTATTGGTATTTCATAGGGTTTCATTGGATATAATGGGATTTATAGAATGTTAATGTAGTGGAATTGGGGTTTAATGGAATTTCATGGTGATTCAATGGTGATTCGAATGAGATTCAATAGTGATTCAATGGTGAGTTTAATTGGTGTATAATGCGATTTCATGGAATTCCATTGGGATTTAATGGGATTTAGTTGGATTTATAGAATTATAGTGGAAGATTCGTGAGATATTTCATGGAATATTGGTTATTCGTGAAAAATGATTAAAACATGGTGGTTTAATCGGATTCTAATGGGATTATGGTAAGGGTCTATGAAAATGGAGCTATTCCTGAAGGAAATTTTGGATAGTTTGGGATGTGGGATATGAATAGAGTATAGGCACCCCATGGCACCCCCAAAAGATGCCAAAATGTGTTTCCAGATGGAAATAGATGATATTGAATGCATATTTCCAGGTTTACTTTCTATCTATTTTGGAGTTGTTATATGGTATCTTTATAGGGAAATACACAAGGACATACGTGGGAAAATTAATATGGAACATAAATAGGGAAATGAATAGGGTCATAAATAGATAGGGACATACAAAGGGAACTAAATAGGGAAACGATAGGGAAGTAACTAGGGAAACAGATAGGGAAAAAATACGGAAATAATTAGGGAAATACAAAGGGAAATGAATAGGGAAATAGATAGTGAAATAAATTGGGAAATACATAGGGACAAAAGTAGGAACATAGATCAGGAACTGAATAGGGAAATACCTAGGACAATTTTTCTACGGGACATAAACAGGGGACATGAACAGGGAAATAAATAGGACGATTGGACAATAAGAGGCGGAACAACATGATGTAAAGTTGGCTTCAGCATCAACTTCACCGGCCACAGCATTTGATAACTAGCTTCCTATGCTCTGCTTGGAACTGACGATGGCTTCACCCCATAATTCCTATGTTGCCAAAGATGTTCATTAAATATTCCATAAATATCCCATGAACAGCCAACACATCTCCAAATTTATCCAAACATAGCCTCTAGTAAAATAAACGCGGCGTGCTGGAAACTCCACCATTTCTAGTTGAGTTGCCCTTTAAAACCATGTAAAACATCTATTTATATTTTATTTACATCATATAAAACCATCATGTAAAACATGTATTTACTATTTACTATTTTCCCATTCTATAAAACCATTCTATAAACATCTACAGTACGAAATTTCTCCAGCCACGGTGGATTTTTTCGGGGTTTGGCTGGATCCGAATCCCAGCCAGATCAGCCAGGGGGACTGGATCTGCAGTTCATGCAATGGCCTGAACTTCAAATTTCGCCGCATGTGCTACTCCTGCAAGAACCTTCGACCCAGGACGATTCGACGAAGCGTTGCGAAGATTTTTTGAAAAATGGGGCAACGATGATGGGATGATGGGAGAACGTCAACTCCCATCATATTCGATTCCCAGTTGAATCCCACAGCCAGTCCCATTAAATCGCCATAGATCACCATAGATCACCATTCAATCACCATTAAATCACTTGTTATGGGGGTATACAGTATACAGATTTTTTTTTTTGTGAATTACCAGGAATGGCCATCAAACTTGAGGGAAAGTGAGGCTCTAAGTCTCATTTTTGAATTTGGTGTCCCAGAATTAGAAGTGATGATCAACCATTAGCCTTTAATAAACCATTAAGCCATTAGAATAAGGTTTTGTCCCTTATTTTCCCCGTATTATGTATTTTTGTCCCAGAATTCTAAACCATTAACCTTTGAAATACGGCAAATGTCTGAAAATTGGGTACTGAAAAACCCGTGGTCCATCATTTCAATGGGAATTCCAATTAGGTAGGTACCCTGAAAAATAGGCCTTATATATGGTAGGTACCTCCAATCAATCGGTTCCTGAAATGGCCTTTGATCATCGTTCTCAGAAAACTGACACTTCTGGAGTAGACGACCCATGAGACACAGCGGTGTGAATTCTTCTCTTCAGAGCCCCGCCATCAAGCGAAGATGTGTTGTGTGGCGGGTATCAACTTGGGAAATCCAATGATCAAGGGAAAAAAAACATGTTGCATTTGCTGGATAAGTTACATAATTATAGAATGGGCTAGCGCCCGGGTGCCGCCGACCCCCCCTATTTGGGGGGTCCTGCAGAGAGAGAGAGATAGATAGATGGATGGATGGATGGATGGATGGATGGATGGATAGATAGGTAGAGAGATAGAGAGAGAGAGAGAGATATAGACAGATAGATAGATGGACAGTTGGATAGACAGATAGGTAGATGGAGAGATAGATGGATAGATAGCTGGATGGATAGATAGATAGATGGATAGATAGATA
>Ga0126342_10011391_pt1 | contig 15886 bp, 13 predicted proteins | sample Cyp1metagenome_FD_92528 | JGI IMG/M metagenome (GOLD analysis project Ga0126342, IMG submission 92528) | Coral microbial communities from Lord Howe Island, Old Settlement Bay, Australia - Cyphastrea 1 metagenome | ecosystem: Host-associated > Invertebrates > Cnidaria > Coral ... | reverse complement strand
TGGATTATCATGGCTTATCATGGATTGCCATGGATTGTCATGGTTTGTCATGGATTGTCATGGATTGTCATGGGTTATCATGGATTGTCATGGTTTGTCATGGGTTTTCATGGATTGTCATGTGTTATCATGGATTGCAAATGATTGTAATGCGTTATCATGGATTGTCATGGATTGTCATGGGTTATCATGGATTGTCATGGGTTGTCATGGGTTTTCATGGATTATCACGGGTTATCATGATTTGTCATGTATTGCCATGGTTTGTCATGGATTGTCATGGATTGCCATTGTTTAGCATGGATCCTCATGGATTGTCATGGATTGTCATGGGTTTTCATGGATTGTCGTGGGCTATCATGGTTTGTCATGGATTGTCATGGGTTATCATGGATTGTCATACGCTATCATTGATTATCATGGTTTGTCATGGATTGTCATGGTTTGTCATGGTTTGTCATGTACTATCACGGGTGATCATGGATTATCATGGGTGATCACGGATTGTCATTGATTATCATGGATGCTCATGGATTATCATGGATGATCATGGATTATCATTGATTATCATGGATGCTCATGGATTATCTTGGATGATCATGTGTTGTCATGCATTATCATTATCAATTACGGAAATTGTTTTGAACTGATCAATTTAACGACGGAAAAATCGAACACTGCTAAAATGGAATTGTACGATTTGTGAAATTCTCTGGGGCATGTCTTGAAGAAGACTAAGAAGACTGGCAACATCAAATCAGTTTTCATACGTATAACTATTTACAGAACGTAAATATATATATATATATACATATGGCAAATATGTCTAGTAACTGCAGTTCCCAAATACATAGAACAACAATTTAGCACTCTTTTGGCGGGATTTTGTGTTTTTTTTGTTTGTTCAGTATTCCAGTGTCAAGCTCCCTGGGATCGCTGCAGACCAACAGCCTGTGATAATGTCCAATGGCAATTGTGGGTTTTGCCAGTTTTGCCACTTTCATTGCTGGGACGATTCAACAACAACATCTGGTGACCAAATTGTCAGGTTGATGTGGTGAAGCCTACTTGGTCGACAGGGTTAATATCTGTGAGGTGTCAAAAAACTGTTCAACATGCCACTTTTTTCGCTGATTGGCGAGCAGATCAGAGATGGCGCAGGAAGCGCAACGTGTTTATTCAAAGCCTCGGCGTCGTTTTGGTCTAGCTACCAGGCCCAACCACTGATCGTTTCGGGCCACAGGAGGTGGTACTCCTGCGTTGTTTTATTTAGGACACCTTCAATAGAAATGAATTTCCTTAGACATCCTGAACTTCTGAAGCTCTTCAAACGTGTTTGCTATGTTCAATGCATATGTTCAATGTCATGTCTATATCCATCTAGAGTACTTCGACCACAGATGACCACTGTAAGAACTCGGTTGCTACCAAAACGAGGCAGCGCCAGCGCCGGATGGCAGAGCCATCTAATCCAAATAGCAGCGCCTGTTGCCAGCTATGGTGATGGGTCTTCACTCATGGCTATTTTTTTAAACCATATCAATCCTTACCCTCTGGTAAACTAGCATAGCTATGGAAATTCATCGTTTATAATAGGTATATGTTCAATAGCTATGTGAAAATTACCAGAGGGTATCGTATTGTGATTCGGGTCCCATTGAACATTGAAAAGTATACAATGGATATTCAGTGATTTTTTTTTCTGTATTAATTATTGTTTGATTGAATCGGGATGTGATCTAGATATGTGAAGTGCCATGACTGGCTGCTTGACATAAGAAAATTGTATCCGCCCATAAAAACATGGTCTATTTCTATGCAATCAGTATCTATACAGTATTCAATATGTATGTCCGGATGTGTTGCATGCATGTTTCCTACCAAGTTGTGCCCTGAGTGCAGTTGGACTTAGGGGACGTATGGAAGGACTTAGGGAAGTTAAGTTGAAGTTATATTAAATTTGGTTGTAGGTTTTGCATAAGTTAAGTTATGTTTTTTGTATTTTTTTTCTGCGTTAATTTTTGTAGTTTATTCCGCGATTTGTCATGTGCTTCTGGCAAGTTCCGTTTTTCCAGCTGAATGTTGTTTCCTTAGCTTTTGATTTCTGTAAAATTACATGCACAACATGCACAACATAAAATAATTTACATCTAAGGGCACAACATTCTATGACCGAATTTGTATAAACTTGTGGTATTGTTGGTGCCCCCGTAGTCCAATTGTCTTCCCGTCACTGTCCGTGGCGCAATACGTCCACAGTCAAAGCCACTGTGGATGCCGGATGCAAGTGTGAGTGACTCCTAGACCTTGCCCGTTTGAGCAACGATGGATGTACAGGATAGAAAAAGGTAATGAAAGGTAGATTTCGTTCCTGGTTGGGGGTTTCACATATTGATAGGTTCAAACAACTATATATATATAGTTGGGATGGTTGAGATGACTCTAATATGTGATGGCTTCAATCCACCAACCAGGTTCCAACAATAGCTCCAGCCCTCGCAGTGTTTATAATGTGCGCAGTGAAAGCCGTCGTCGCAGTTTGGAGTTGAACAGAACTTGGAAGAAATTGGGCTGATTTGTACTGCTTTTGGATGACTCGTGTCAGTGGACAAAGATGGTGAACCCAGTGAACCCTATTATAATTCCAATGATTGTGCTTGTTTGCTGATGGATAACATGGCCTGAATGGTTTTAGCCTCATGGATTTCCTATGATTTCCCAATTCGATGGTGTACTATAAATGATGGTTTGCAAGGGGAGTCAAAAATTGGTTGTGTCTTATGTTGCTTCAAGTTTTGGAATGACAAATGATCGTTGCATAGCGTTCTACTGGAATCACATGGTTTCTTTGCCGCTGTCAACCAAGGTTAACACCTCCAGCACTCTTTTTTCAACAGGCAACGCAACATTCTCATTTCGGGAAGGTTGGGCTTAGTGTCTGAAAATGGGTGCATAGTCTGAAAATGGGTGCATAGTTATTTAATGTTATATAGCCATATTATAGCCGGCCCAATTTATGGTCATGTTTCATAGGAAAAACATATTCTGATTCACCACTCGAAGGGGAAGACCGCGATGCGAACGGACAAACCCGGTAACAGACCCGTTAAACGGAACACGGAACGCGGAACGCGAAGTCGAGGGACACAGCTCCAGCTTTGGTGGAATCAAGATGTTTCAAGTCTCTATGGCATCTATGGTTTTTAGCCGATGCTTCTTAGTCCTCCTTGGAACTCCAAGCGCCTTTGATATCTTGGGAACGGGCCATGATCAGGTTTTGCAATTCGTTTACTGTCACAAATCGTGAAAATGCAGATGGAACATGTTGACACCAACTATAGGGATCTACTCATACTCTAAGTACGAACCAACGTTCCTATGCAGTTGCATGTATTCAAGAGGTGATGCTGCGACAATGTTTCCACACCATGACCAAATTCGCAGAACAGAGTACAGAGTTTCGTTGGAAAGCCTGATCTCGGCTACTTCAGGAAAGTCTGGTTGGATGGTTGAAGATGTTGAATAATGTGGTGAAACATGGTGAAACCATGTAAGCCGAATAATAAACCCACCATTGGGGGATTATAGAATATTAAAAATATAGTTGTTTAAAACCATCCATTTGTGGTCAGAATAGAGATGGCTTGTAATTGGGATTCCAGCAGTGTAACACTCCCCGAAGTAAGATCGAAAGATGGGAGACCTTGAAATCCTGGGGAACAAACCATCGTCGTCTTTACCATCCTGGAAATATGTTTGTATGCATTTAGTATAAGGTATGGTTTAACTTCGAATTTACCAAAATATAAGTTGGTTTACTTAAATGATCTTAAATGGTTTTCAGATTAATTCACATGATATTTTACTGATATTTTACATTACAGTAGGACATATTAGACATGGTATGCAATATATGAATATGATGATGATGATGATGATGATGGTGATGGTGATGGTGATGATGATGGTGATGGTGATGTTGATGGTCATGGTGATGGTCATGGTGATGGTGATGGTGATGGTGATGTTGATGATGATCAATATGATCAATATCATCAATATCATCAATATGATCAATATGATCAATATCACCAATATCATCAATATCATCAATATCATCAATATCATCAATATCATCAATATCATCAATATCATCCATATGATCTATATGATCTATATGATCTATGTGATCAATATGATCTATATGATCAATGGTAACGAATGAGAATATATGATGATATATTATTTATCTATATATATATATAATTATATATATATATCTAGGTGAAATTGAAACATCTCACCATATTTCCCACTGGTTTACCTCATTCCTAGCCTCCTTGACTCTAGGTGCGCCACGGCCCCAAAGACGGCCGCCCTGGACGCCGGGAGCACCACAAGTTCGGCGCCGCCGAGCGGAAGGGAACGTGCGCAGACGTGGCGGTGAAGCAGGGGGAAAGCATGAATCAATGGGGGGCTCATGAGGATTTCATGCAGATTTCACGGGCATTTCAATGTTTGGTGGGGATTTCGTGGTATTTTAACCAACAAAAATGGGATTGAATGGGGTGCAGAACAAATCAATGAAATTTAACCAACAACAATGATGGTGAAGCGGGATAAAACTGGGACAAACATAATTCTAGATAAGTTGGAACAACCTAACTGCGACCTATCTGAAATGATGATAATGATCGTTAGTGGGAGACACTATCCCCAAAGGTCTTCGTATTTTAGATTTTCTGAAATTTGTCTACAGTTTATCCAGATGATTTGTGACGTAAAGATGGTTGAATTGATTAATTTCATAAGGGGCAAATGAATAAATTATCGTAAATAAAGGACAAAACAATTTGGTGCCGCAGGAAACGGTTGAAATATGTTGCATTTCTTGGTGTTTTCGAATTTGCTTCAATTAGAACCTCAGGCAGAGTTGGGCAAAGGGCAACGAAATGCTAGGGGCTTGGATCCAGATGATGGGTGTTTCCTGCCACCCAAAGCTTTCCACCGCATCCCCGCAATCCAAGACATTTCAAGATCTTTGACGGTTGGAATAGTTGCGCCGGAGGTACTACTACAGATTTCACAAGCTCATTGGAAAGGCCAACTGGCGTAAATACATCGAGCGTGGCTTAGCAGCAGAAGCCTTGTGTGGAGTTGGCAATTTTTTTTGACTGGCACAATGCGTTCTGTGCTTTCCATCCAGAAAACATGACAGCAGCACTCATATTTTGGTTATTTTATGTTATTTTGTGCGCATGGTTCATGGACACACTTTTTCATTTTTTTCAATGTGTTTCCAATTAGTTTCAATTAATGTGGGTATGGATTAATACCTATTAATACCATTTTTAGGGGGATGAACATCCATTTACCAGCTATTTTGATGTTCACCAGGGGTACAAGGTTTTGACACACTGCCATGTAAAAAAAATCGTGTGGTGCTCGAATCTTGCATTGAAACATGTGGAAGTTGATGTCCCAAGTCATCGGAATCGAAGAAAAACCTCGCCCCCAAAAGGCAAAGTTCAATTTGGATCCGCCAGTGGTCGTCCCTTCAACTTCCGAAAGCAATTTTTTCCCCATCAAAAAACCTAGGAATGTTTAGTACCATTGAGAAAAATACAATAAAATACATGGGCTCCCAAAGCAGCTGCTTGATGAATCTCTCAGGTTATGTGGCCCCACGCACCATCGAGAATCGCCAGAGGCGCTGCGTCGAAGTGTCATCTTCTGGAACGAGATGAAGATGTAAATATCCGCCAGCAAACATATCTAAATTATATCGACTTGGTAGCTCTGCGTCTTTGATTTCCCAGTATGTTCATATATGATTTCATAGGTGATTATCACTTTTCTCCAGTGATGGATAGACAGGCCGTTCACATGCTCACGGCTTGATATGTCCCGTTAAAGGGGGGCCGGGTTTCACCAAGTTGCTGCTTCAGCACAGGTGGATTCCGACTCCGTTCCCCACCTACACACAGGGGAAGCACGCGCACTCGTGGAATTGGCGTTTGCCCAAGGCAAGGGGGGAAGGGGGCAGGGTTCATCCTGGGCATGGCATCCACAGAAAGGATGCCTAGGTGGCAGCGGGTCCCAACTTCAATCACCGATATGGATTGGATAAGAGGCAATTTGAGTCGCCGGTATTCATGAGTTGAAATGGCCAGAGCTTTTGAGATCTTTTGAGCCTTCGATTTGAGAAGGCTTAAAGAACACAGTTCCTGGATGAGACAATCGAATCTTTCTCAGAATTGCATTCGAGCTATGCAGGCATTGGCTGCTGCAACCTCATCAGATGAAGTTCTGGAGGTGCAGCCAAGGGTGGAATTGTGGCGCGTATCAAAATTGAAGATCCTTTTTATTCCTTTTTACAGCGCAGATAGATTGGTAATTTTAGTATAGCACTACTAGTAATTATATGTATTATTATTATGTATTACTATATGTATTGCCGTATTAGCTCTTCACCTTTAGGGCTACACAATTTGAAGCCATACTGTACCCGGATTACCCGGATTACGGTCCAACGTTGGGCCACGTTTGGGATGACATTTTAGCATAGAAAAGCCGCTTTCTTTGTCTCAAGGAGGATGCTCAAGCTATATCGATTTCTCTGAATTTGGAATGATTTGGAGCTCAAAATGATATAAATGATTGACTTATGTTTTCCATTTCTCTGAACTTGGAAAGATTTGGAACTGCTCAAGCTATAATTGACCATATTTGACCATTTTGGGGATGGTACGATACTGAAAAGAATCAAGTGCGTCCACCGGTGCCCTAGTTGGTTTTTCAGTTACCACTCCGAGGTGGTCTCTATCGAAAGCTTTGCATGTATGTTATACATACCCTTCATATACTCTAGTTCTTGAACGTAGCTATGGAACATCACCATTTTTAATAGGTAAATCATGGTACATCATCACATTTTTTAAATCATCTATGTCTAAAAATTACAAATGGGTAATTGTCCATAGCCATTAATGTGGGTAATCTTCATATTACCCATAGCTATGTTAGCCAAAGGGCACTCTTTGTGGCTTAAACCTCCATGGGTGACATCTCGGTACCAGGCCTGGATCCTTTTCAGGCACAAGCACCCGAAAAGGCCCGGTATCGATACGGTAATGTCACAGTGCCACGACATGTCACGAGGCCAATAAATTCGACCAGCTACCTGGACAATCATCAAACATCAAACATCATCATGGTCACTAGGCTGCCGGCTTCCAGATGATGTGTTTTTCTTCGTTTTTTCCATTGTGTGTTTTCCCAGTTTTATGAGAGTGCTTTTCTCGTGCCGCTCTATGGTCAATCCCATCATGAACCTCCACTGGCAGGACCTTCCACTTCTTCAAAGTGTTGAAGAGGCCGTTCCGCAGAAATCGCGGATGTGATGTTTCTTCCCACGAAGTCCACGTCTTTTGTGTAATGTACACATATCTGGGTAAATTATAACGACCTCACTGCGACCTCACTATAATCATAGTTAGTAAGGGGAATCATCCCCAAATGGCCTTAATTCAGTTTAGTGAATTATTATAATTTACCCAGACATATGACTTCTTATGACATAAATATACATGGACCATACACATGTGTGCATACCATTGTATTATACATGTATTTATACATACGTGTATATGTATAATATATATATATATATGTGTGCTACACAAAGCTAGTTTGAATGGGATGTTGACTCGTGAACAAGTTTGTGCAGTTGATACGTTTTTCACATGTTTAAATGATCATTTGAATCATTTGTATATATGTGTATAGTTCTATGTAATTATGCATTTTGATTTTATATGTTCTAGTTCCATGTGTTTACTATTTATTGTATTTGTTCGATCATTTGTTATCATTATTATTACTATTTGTATTTACATGTAGACCTAAATACATATTGCCAGTCTAAGGTGTGCATGCTTTTGCGTATTTTCATCTTGACATGAGACATGTTGGCAGACTTGTATGCTTTCATATATAGATATATTGTGAATCTATTATGATATATTTACAGATGTACGTGAAGATGTCTTGTATCAACGCTGGTGTGTGTTGAATTTCAATCATGTGCGCTTCTATCGGTGTTTATGTTCGCAATATGTAAAAATTCTGATAGAAGAAACATAAACTGAGACTTGGATACAGTGACAAATTACATGAAAACTCTGACATATTTTCCCTGAGATTTTCCCCTTTGTCCCTTGGATTTTCCCTTGGAACGATCCATGCTTTGCATTTCAGGCTGGTCGATGTCGGGGGCTGTGAACAAACAGACTGGCGCTTACGCTTCATCACGTTTGGGCTCCTGGAGAAGGGCGACATGTCGGCTCCTGGAGCATGGACGACGTGTTCGATGTCACGGTGTCCCCACTGTCATGAAGTAAAATCATGTACCCTCTGGTAATTTAACATAGCTATGGAAAGATCCACCATTTTTAACGGGAAAATCCACTATTTCAATGGCCATTTTCAATAGCTACGTTAAATTACCAGAGGGTAAAATCCCTCCATGCTTTGCGCTTTGCCGATTTGCACACAGCTCTAAGGTCCAGATTGCATCGGAAACATCGCAAGGTGTCGCTCAAGTGGGAGCAGAATTTTCCTTTCAACGAGACAAGAGCCTGGGGATACCGATCTGTGATGATCTGTGCATGTGCTTTGTCTCTTCAATGTGAATGACATATGCACTGTGTAATTAAATCCTGAGGGCAGATCCTTCTTGACTGGCACATGAAAACACAAACCACAATTGATGTCAGCTTGTTCGTCAAGATTTGAAGTGCATATAGTGGCCGCAAATCTTTTGTTTGGACAGAAACAGGTATTTTGATGTATTTTGCATATACTATTTCATCGGCATTGGTATGAAATGGTTCCTTGAATACCTACAGCAATGGGTGGTCGGGATGTGTGTTTTCCATTTTCAAGGAGTTGCAAGGACGGAAGTCATGTATTCACTGGAAAATGGCAGCCTCTTTACAAGATCAGTACATTTATCTACAGGACATTACCAAACAATATCCTACATAGCATGTTTAATTGGGAATAGGATCAAGCGCCTTCAATGTACCTACATACATGACACTCAGGCACAACATGACTACGCTCTGATAAACTAACATAGCTATTGAAAATTGCCATTTATAATAAATTCATAGTTGATTTATATAACTATTGAACATATTTGAACATAGTGATGTTCCATAGTCATGTTCTTTTTTTACAAGGCCGGCTAGCTATTTTTGGTCAGCGTCGCTGCAGCGTTTCGTTGCCGTTTTTGAGGTGATGAACCTTCCCCGCTTGGCAAAGTACTATGCGGAGTTGCGCATCACCGATGAGTTGGAACATGTGCGCAACGGCTACGATGGTGAATGGGATTCACCCCTGGAGAAATGATGGGAATGAATGGGATATTCATGGGAATATAATACAATAATTATATCCCATCATTCTAAATCATTTATAGATATATGAACCATTGATATATACATCCATTATCATATATATATATATATAATATACCCTGTGGGTTATGACTAACATAGCCATGGTATAGATATCCCATGAAAATAGATGGTTTACCGTTTTCCATGGCTATGTTAGTCATAACCAGATGGTAATATAATTTTTCATGGGATATGTAACCAACCATCCAACTATAGTCATGAGTTGGATTATACAATTACCATCTGGTTATTTAACATAGCCATGGAAAATCCACCCATTTTTAATAGGTAAACCATCTATAAATGGACCATTTTCCATGGCTATGTTAAATAACCAGAGGGTATATGTAATGAGTAGTTACATTAGTTACTCATAGGGGGGATTGTCATTGTTACATTGTTACATTGTCCACCTAATTGGGTTTAATATACCGAAGATTATATCCCATTGTAACTGATCCATCATGATTTAATGATCGTGGGATGACCACAAGCCATATACCATGCTTTGACCAGACTATGCATTCCAGGGGGAAAAACAAACTTATTGAAGTTGTCAGTGGTGGAAACTGTTTTCAAAATATGATAAGTCATCCCAATATTGTACCAGATGTGTGAACCAGTACCACTTTGTAAAGTGCTTAGTTTGAAACATTTATAACTATATCACGGTGTTGTTTGATTCAATCAATGTCTGTTATATTCCATTTTGTTTGTCTCTTGTATCAATGTATCCCATCCCTTCTGGCATCATGTTTGAGCACTTCCCATTCTGTTGGGGTCCTTATTTCAACATTGTCCAAGTTAGCACGAAGTTTCTCTTCCTCTTTGTTTGACTTGTCACTTATCCAACATCCTATATATCCTATTCTATCCTATTCTAATCTATTCTATCCTAGTATCTGATTTCTAGATACCCTCTGGTTATTTAACATAGCCATGGTATAGATGGCCCATGAAAATAGATGGTTTACCGTTCTTAAAAATGGGTGGATTTTCCATGGCTATGTTAAACAACCAGATGGTATTTCTTAGCGCCGCCGGGTCCCTGGAAACCTGGGAAACACGCTGGCCGTGCGCCCGCAGGTGTCCCGCTTCCTTAGGAAGATGCTTCCCAGGTGCGGGGAGAAGGACAACTTGCATGATATTACCGTGGGATATAGTATGATATAGTATATCCATAATAGGAATATTAGATGATGTTACTGTGGTATGATTTATACATCAACTACGGGGATATTACTGTAAGAGTGATAAACTAAGCAACTTGGAATGTGATATGATGTGGTGGGGTGATCTGGATGCATACATTTCAAGATGAAAAACGGTGGGGTTTGTGGCTCGGATGTAGGGCCATCAGTTCCGGGGCCTGCAACTTGTCGCATTTGTGGCATGTCAATGACATGTCTATCCACTCCTTGAGATACACCAACTATCAACACTAGTGTTTTTCTCGGTGAGAGTGAACCCAATAGTATATATACATGGGGGTGTTGTTTGAAAACAGATGGCCCAAACAATTGATGGTTGGTCTTTATTTTATTCCATTAGGACAGCCAGAAATTGATCCAAAATGCCAAAATCCACACTCCACCATGTTCACAACCTGATGGTCCTCAGGTACACGTCACACCAGCTTGCCTTGACAGCCCATGCCTTTGGTATCGCCAAACTACAGGACGGGGGAAGGGGGCCCACCAGGGTACAAGAAGTTTGCCCGTTTTCATTCTCCCAATGGTCATTGTTTCAGAAAGAAGAAAATACACCACCCGGTATCACTTGGCTGTTTTGCCTCTCAATACTTAGCACTTCTCCTTTACTCTGACAAGAAGTTGGATAAAATTGTCCTAGATCCAGTGCCAAGATTGCCGGGAATTGCACCTCGAAACGGCCATCAATGAGATTGAATGGGAGAATGATCAACTGTTAATCCCTTCGTCCTGATTCTAAACATACTAAAACACCCCCAGAAACCATGATTTAGTAGGGGGGTTACACACGTTTGGGATCTTTTTATATCTTTTTTGTGTAAGGGAGTGTTTAATATGACCTCGGGCGTGGGATGAATACCATGGCAACGTGTGGATTTGATCCACCTAACACTGGCAACGGTCCAGGACAAAGACATGATGTCCAGAATAGCCAGACTCATTGCGTGTGGACTCTCAAGAGATGCATCATGCCATGGCACCGTAAACCGTGGACTTGTTGCGAACAAGGAGGTCCTTAGGCCCTTTTGAATCCTTTTTTTGGTGGGGGAGGAAAATGTCATAGAAAAACTAATTATTTAAATTTGAGTATCTTCAAAGTTGATTGTTTGACAATGGATATTTCGCAAGAATTTGAGATCCGAGTTGTGATAACGGAATATCCAAGCAGGAATGGCAGGAGCCACAAATTCAAGGACAAGAACGGATTCCCGTATCGCTTTACAGGGCTCTGTTTCAATCCAATGGCGTTTCTTGAATCTTCTCATGTATCAACAGATCCCACAACCACACATTATCTTGATCATTCTGATCATTTATCATTCCATATTATCATATATGATCCCATTATATTCCAATATGCAAAGTATATGTATATATATATCCCATGTTACACCTGTTGTAGGTACCAATGTCTTCATTTCCAGGGCCTAGAACCCCCAGAGCGATCTCATCCATGCCCAGGCCGCAACTGAATGAAGTCACGCCACTCGAGCTGGTACGACTGGCCCAGGTGGGCAGTCGAGCTCGTGCTGGTTGAAGACTTGATACCATCTGAACCCATTTGATTAATGTTGTTCCATTATGTTATGTAAGTCCTATAATGTTATATTATATTACTATATGTAATTTCTAGCAGTTATTATTGATTACTAATACCATAATAGTTGATTAATGTTGATTACATGATAATAGCCATTTGATTAATGGTGTTCTATTACGTTATGTAATTCCTATAATGCTCTATTATATTATGTTATTCCTAGCAGTTATTAGTGGTTACAAATACCATAATAGTTGATTACATGATAATAGCCATTTGATTAATGGTGTTCTATTATGTTATGTAATTCCTATAATGTTCTATTATATTATGTAATTCCTAGCAGTTGTTAATGGTTACTAATACCATAATAGTTGATTACATGATAATAGCCATTTGATTAATGGTGTTCTATTATACTATGTAATTCCTATAATGTTCTATTATATTATGTAATTCCTAGCAGTTATTAGTGGTTTCAAATACCATAATAGTTGATTGCATGATAATAGCCATTTGATTAATTTTGTCTATTATGTTATGTAAGTCCTATAATGTTCTATTATATTATGTAATTCCTAGCAGTTATTAGTGGTTACAAATACCATAATAGTTGATGACATGATAATAGCCATTTGATTAATGTTTTTCTATTATGTTATGTAAGTCCTATAATGTTCTATTATATTATGTAATTAATTCCTAGCAGTTATTAGTGATTACAAATACCATCATAGTTGATTACATGATAATAGCCATTTGATTAACGTTGTTCTATTATGTTTTGTAATTCCTATAATGTTCTATGACGTTATGTAATTCCTAGCAGTTATTAGAATTCCCAGCAGTTATTAGTGGTTACAAATACTACAAAAGTTGATTGCATGAGAATAGTTATTTGATAAATGTTGTTCTATTATGTTATGTAATTCCTATAATGTTCTATTATATTATGTAATTCCTAGAAGCTATTAATGGTTTCTAATACCATAATAGTTGATTACATGATAATAGTCATTTGATTAATGTTGTTCTATTATGTTATGTAAGTCCTATGATGTTCTATTATATTATGTTATTCCTAGCAGTTATTAGTGTATACAAATACCATAATAGTTGATTAATGTTGATTACATGATAATAGCCATTTGATTAATGGTGTTCTATTATGTTATGTAATTCCTATAATGTTCTATTATATTATGTAATTCCTAGCAGTTATTAGTGGTTACAAGTACCATAATAGTTGATTACATGATAATGGCCATTTGATTAATGGTGTTCTATTATGTTATGTAATTCCTATAATGTTCTATTATATTATGTAATTCCTAGCAGTTATTAGTGGTTACTAATACCATAATAGTTGATTGCATGATAATAGCCATTTGACTAATGGTGTTCTATTATGTTATGTAATTCCTATAATGTTCTATTATATTATGTAATTCCTAGCAGTTCTTAATGGTTACTAATACCATAATAGTTCATTACATGATAATAGCCATTTGATTAATGTTGTTCTATTATGACTATGCTTATTAGGCAATGTAGTTTCTACTATCAATCGAAACATAGATGTCATCTTTATCTGTCAGTGGCATATTCAGAACTTGTCCGCGACCGTTGCGACCCGCTGATTCGGGATGGCAGGAATTCCTCATCAATTCATGCCAGGGCTCGGGGAATCCTCGTGAATCTCGTTTTTATGTTTGTCAATGGCAATGACCTGGAAGCAAAGAGGCATAGCCTGGTTGTATATTTTTGCTGACAATGGTTGAAGGTCTGCCAGAAATCTGGCAGCCTCAACCTATCATGTTCAGCGAAAGGTTAGGCCAATGAACATCCAATGAACATCCCTAGAATTCCCTAGTCTTATTGTACGTTTTTCAGTCATGTTTTGCAGGCACTTGCCAGCACCGAAGTTTGCCACTACACACTCTTGTCGCAGATCTCGGCTCAGGTCGGGAACTCAGCACGGGAATATGTTGGATCCAAAGGTACCCGGCCTGGTAAACACAGCTATTGACAATGGCCCAGTCGAAATAGTTGATTTACCCATTAGAAATGCTGATTTTCCATAGTTATATTAGTTCACCGGAGGGTAAGCGAAAAAAAACATGTGCAGTATCAACTAACAAACTCATAACAGTAGATCACATATCATCAAATATCCATTAAATATATCATAATACTGTGGATGGAAAAAATCCTGCATCACCTTGGATGGTTGAAAATCCTATACATAATGGGATAAACCACCTATTAACTGGTGCAGGATTTCTTCCATCCACAGTTTCATTAAATGTCCCGTTCGTTCAATATCAAATGAACATAATTTGAACTAAATCTAAATCTAATTGGAGCCCCAATTGTGCTATACTTATTCTATACGTTTAGATAGCTGGTCTTCAATACCCCTGACATGGTAAGTCGCTCGAGCATCATGCCCGCAAGCAGCAATTCGGCTGAGGTACAAGTCCGCGTCCAGCAAGCCGGTAACGCCGGTAACGCCGCTAGCGGCGAGGCAGGGGAATGTCCTCCAGCGCTTCTGTGGGTAGTATTTTTGTCAACCAGAGAGGAGTTATTGGTGGATACTACCTTCCTAGTCTGGTTGGTGCTTCGGAACATGTTTAATATTTTCCCCAAGAGTTGGGATGATTTTCTCCAATCTGACGAACTCCATCATTTTTCAGGGGGGTGGTTGAAACCACCAACCAGTAGCTGGCTGAGAACTCCCCTTGAAATGGACAGAAATTGGGGTGATTTTTAACGTTGCCCGAGATTGACAAACCTAGGTCCGATTGAGGGTACATAGTATGGTTCGAAACAATGGCTATTGATTTAATGAGTGGAAGATTGGAAAGGGTTCAATAGCTAATAGCTATGATACCATACTTGATGACTCTTGCTGATTTCAAACATGATTTCAACCATGATTTCAAGCATGGTCTTCACGAAAGTGCCTGCATTTTTGCCGGCAGCCAAATACCATCAACTCAGACCTGCCAGCCTCTCATGGTCTCTCTTGAGATGAATGACCACAGATAGTTTTTGGCTTTAAACCCAGTGCCTCCAGCCCACACTGCAAACTGGAAACGGGCGTGTTTTAGAATTTGGGGGCTCTTTTCGAGGGACAGTTGCTTGATGTATATATATAAATGTTGTTGTTATTTCCACAGTCGGTGCAATAACTGTGCTTGGGTTCGAGAGGCTTCACGCCATTTTGCATGTTCGTCAAATCCCCATTTGCTGTTAATAAAAAGGGACACTTGTCAAAATATCCCATTAATTAAGCCATTTCAAGCCCATTTCATCCCATTTCATTGATTAAGCATCATTAATCCATCCAATTTCGGGCCATAATACATCATAAAACCATATAAAATCTAAAAAACCCATGTTTTCCTGGCCGAAGTCCTTCAGCCGTTGGGCCGTTAAACCGGGAATCGCCAGGTGATCCCAGGCTCCTGTCCTGACTTCGCTCAGCTCATGGACCTTGGAGATGCCTTTGCCCAGCTCAAGTTTCAGGAGAGTTCCGGCAGGGCGGCATGGCAAGTGGAGAATTCGGATGAGTCGGATGCCCCCAGTAAAAAAACATATCTATACTATATGTCATACTATATAATCTATATATGTATATGTTGTGTACATATTATACATATATATAT
>Ga0126342_10011390_pt1 | contig 15887 bp, 15 predicted proteins | sample Cyp1metagenome_FD_92528 | JGI IMG/M metagenome (GOLD analysis project Ga0126342, IMG submission 92528) | Coral microbial communities from Lord Howe Island, Old Settlement Bay, Australia - Cyphastrea 1 metagenome | ecosystem: Host-associated > Invertebrates > Cnidaria > Coral ... | reverse complement strand
GTATTCTGCCATTCTATCTGACATTCTATTTTGGCATTCTATCTGGCATTTATTCTGACATTGTACTGTATTCTGCCATTCTATCTGACATTCTATTTTGGCATTCTATCTGGCATTTATTCTGACATTCTCTCTGGCATGGGCGCTGCTCACTGCGATCTGGAGTCGCGGTTGAGGTCCGGCAGTGTCCACCGAGATCTGCCGCTTGCAGTTGTGATCCTAGGCTGCCGGAGGAGACGGAAGAAGGAAGAAGGAAGAAAGAAGGAGAAGGGAACCCTGTCAAAATCTAGAGAACCTCACCTGGCAGGTGGGGAAAAAAAGAGAGCCAGTGTGAGGGCCCATTGCGTAGGAACTCAAGAGAACAAGAGAACATATTCACCTTGTCCTTGCATTGTCTTCTCACGTTGACTCGCGCCAGGCCGTATTGCAAGAAGCGTTGATGGCTTCAGTGAAAGGGAAGTGATGCGATTCGATGCATTTTAAGCCAAACTAGTATCTGGCTCACACGGCCGGTGAGATTTAAACAACATTCACACCTTTTTGCCTCATTGTTTCTCCGTATGGCCAAGAAATTCATCCGGCACCATCGTTTTCCACAGCAGTTATCATCCAGAAGATGCGATGTAGACTGCTCATCCTGAAATTGTTGGAGCGCACGTGCATACGAATTACACACGCATTGTGCATCACTTAACCAGACTTGACAAAGCCTGATGCCACCTGTAGATACCACCTCAAGATACCTCGACTTACTGATATTACTCTGAATACCTCTACTGTAGATACTGGATGCCACCACTGCGACTGGAGCACATGGCCTTCATATTTGCTTCAGGCAAGCCCTTGCAAGCCTTCTTACATTGTCATACGAGTTCATGGGCCGCGACTGGCTATGACGTGTCTAGCATACAGGCAGCACTGATTAGGAAAAGACAATGAAAACTACATATTAACGCGGCATGACATGGCCATCCTGATTTTGCATGAATTTTGCTCATGAAATTTCGAGACATTCGTGTGCAGCTCCAACAGTCCGCAGAGCTGCGGGTACAGCCAGGCCGCTGCATTCTGCGATGGAGGATAACACTTTTAATCACTTTTCAAGAATCGGAATCAGAAAAACGATCCCATCCCACGCACGGACACAACATAGTGGCGCATCCCGGCACCATGCCCATCTACAAAACTGCAACACCATTTGTTGAAGTTGTTTGCTTGTTTGATTGTTTGTTGGACAGCTTGTTCGTCTTGAGTTATTCTGTGATTCGTGTGTCGTCCTCCTCATTGCCTGGGGCGATTGATCTTAGCCTTGGAATGTGCTCTACCACAGGGCCAAGTGCTCATCAGTGAGAACCATGACGTTTTGCTCTTCTGCAGTGAAACACTGATTCAGCAAGGAAAAATGCGCACAATTGTAACGATCTGAAGTTGTCTGTGGCACAGCAAGTTTGTTATAGTTTGTTTGTCGATGTGTTCAGACATGTTCAGACCACTTCAAAACTGTCCTCTTTCCTGTCTTTCTGACTCCCTCTCTCTTTGTGATCGGCCCCCCCAGTCCATGTTGCGTATTGATCTCAGTACATCATAGTACATCTCAGTCGGCTGTAAAGCACAACGAGGCTTTCGGGAGCCGTAACTTCCAAGGTGCGACAGTGTGGGCCCCAGAAAGGAGAGGGTTGACAGGGTGCACACTCATCCGGACACTGTTGGATTTGCTTTGGGATTAGTAACCAATGTTTCAGCAATGCACAAAGACTCCGGATGACTTGAGGCATCAAGAGTACTAGCTGCTACTAGCTAGAGAGAGAGAGAGAGCGAGAGAGAGAGAGCGAGAGAGAGAGCGAGAGAGAGAGAGAGAGAGCGGAGGGGGAAGAGGGCAGGGACAGAGAGAGGAGGTACCGGCACAGTAGATGAAGGGAAGAGGGAAGTTGTTTGCACATTTCAAAACTGCATCAGGTACTTTGGAGGTGCTGTTGTGCCATCTGAATCCATCTTCCAAGTCTTGAGCTGAGCCAAGGAGTGGTACTCCGAAGCCTTGGAGACTATGCAGGATCCTGCAGGTCTCTCAGGTTTACTGCGTGTTTCGGAGAAATGGCACGACCAATGCCTTACCTTAGTCTCGGAAGAAGCCCGGACTATGCTCATTTTGCATCCTTTAGACATGATTCAGGTTTATTGCAGAGAATCTGCTGGGATTTCGTTCGGGCATTGGTGTTGAGGTGGTTCTTTCGAACCGCTCTGCCACTTACGCTATGCGCCAGCGCTTTGATAAGGCCCACACGGGGGGTGACAAGGCAGCGCATTTTCGCCTATGGCTATATTCGGACCGGACAAGACTCTTGAATTCACGTAAGGTACCAAAAAAGTTACTTGCTCACCCGCAATGCTTCCCTGACAAAGTGTGGCTCTGATCCCTGGCTTTTAGATCTTTTAGCGGCTCCTGTTCATTTTGCATTTGTTCCGAAAACTTGACGGATTTGGCATATCTGTGATTGCTACGCAGGATTTTTTTACCTTTCAAGCTGCACTTATGAGGAGAGAATTCAGGCAAAAAACGCAAATGGTTGTGAATGTCATGAGATCTTAGACAGCCATAGACGGCCTATCGTAGCCAAACCTCAAATTTCGAGTATTCGCTTGGTTGTTCTTGGCTGTGTGGCATTGTATGAGTCACAGAAATGGTCTTGCAAGCCTTGGAGGTAGCCCATCTTTCTCAAGAATCTAAACTGGTCATATTCTAGCCCTGCCTGTGAGAAAGCAGTCCGGACATCATCTGACATTGGAAATGCAGTGGCAGCCCTGAATATGTACGCCTTGCGCTTTCCATTCGATAGCTTCTTGTATGAAGTGGTCTTCGCATTGCGTGTGCCATGCTGGCAGCTGATTCGACAGCCAAGGCATTTCTGGCAGAGAGTTAGTCAGGAAAAGGAACTGATTAGAAAAAGAGAGAGAGAGAGAGAGAAAAGAGGATCGTAGAATTGACATGAATCGACATTCAGAGGTTGCAGACATCAACTGAAGCATCAACTGAAGCCATCCTGGACAATCAGCAAACCAACAGTCTTTTGATATCTTTTGATCACTTGCACGCAAGCAGCTTTGCCACTGACGGTCGAGCTACAATGTTTTGCATATCACATGTCTTCTAAGATTCGCAAGTCCAGTGTGGAGGTCAGTACGTTGAAGCGAGGTACCATGGCAGTTCAGGAACTTGAACCGAGGTAAATCCAAGTTACAGTTTCGCCAAGCTGCACGCGCACACACACAGACACATATACATAATACTCTATTACTATATGCATAATACTATATACATAATACTATATACATGATACTATATACATAATTTATTTACATAATGTTAACATACATACTACTACATACACAATACTACATACATACTACTACATACATAATACTATATACATAATACTATATACATGATACTATATACATAATTTATTTACATAATGCTAACATGCATAATACTAACGTACATAATACTAACATACATGATACTAACATTACATACATAATGCTAACATACATACATACCTACATTCCTACATACATACATACATACATACATACATACAAACACACACACATACATACATACATACATACATACATACATACATACATACACACACACACGTATATATATATATACACATAGTTTATAGTTGTAGGATGTTGGGCAGAAGTGCAACATGGAGCGCCTATCTATGTAATCGCCAGCACTTGTTGCTGCTTTCCAGCGTCGTGCCAGGAGTAAAAAGGTGGCCAAAGGTGGCCATGAAAAGCAATCCCTGCGCCGACTGCGCTGAGCTTCGGTGCCCTGGAAACGTGTTTCACATCACCGCTCATTATGCTTTAGCATTCATGTTACTCGACGCTCATATTCGGGGACTGTATCATAATATATCATACTACTGTATATCAGTTGGTGATTGGTATTGCACATAGTCCTCGGCCATACATATGTCTATCCATATTGTCTTAAGTCTTCCAATGTGTAAAGTGTGTAAACTTAGTAAGATGGTGACAGCTGTGTGCCCATGCGCGCCACAGCATTTGCGCATGCAAGGTATCCCAGTGAAGCCAACTTGGTAGATAACCTATGCGAGCGATACCATAGAGGTGCAAGATGTCAGTTGTTATCTAGGCAGCTGGAAGTCTTTGCAATTCCTTCTTTGCGCAAATACCTGAGAACCACTAGAGAGAGAGAGAGAGAGAGAGGGAGAATCTCAAACGATTCTTTTGTTCTTGATGCAAAGGAGTTGCGTTCTTTTTTTTTTGATTCCATCATGGCATGTCGCAGGTTTGATCTACACAAATGTCTCGCATGTGCTTTTGGCGGTCAAACCACACCGGCACTTAGAGCACCTCTACGGAGCAGCTGTGATGCAGCGCCTCTCCTGCACATTCGCGGAGGGAGTTGCATGCTCGAAGCAAAAACTGGAATAGATCTGTAAAGACAGAAGCATAATGAACACATAAATAACATACAAATAGAGTAGATAGCTATACAAATAGAGTAGATAGCTAAATGAATAGATACACACGCACACACTTATATACGTATAGGAACCGAAGTTAATACGAATGAAATCGAATGAATGTGGCTAAATCTGAAAACATAAGTATTAAAAAATATTTGTAGCTATCAACAAATCAGTCAAGTAAATAAACAAGAAAATAATTCAATTAAAAAAAATAAGTGTGTTAAGTAAAAAAAGTAAGTAACTAGATAAGCAGCTGATAAGCACATAAAGAAGCAAATACATTAGTAAATCAAAAAGTAAATAAGTAAGCACATAAATAAGTCAATCAAAAAACAAATAAATCAGCCACTAAATAAGTAAATAAGCACGCATACAATAATAGTCAATTAGATCAATAAATCATTACATGGATACATGGATTAATTAAATGCATAGATAGATGATGGATAAATGAAGAAGAACTAGATGAACACAAATATGATACCAACTGGATAAATGGTACATGCATATATTACACACACTGGGCCAGTCTTACCTGTTGAGATGGTGATGGAGAGAAAGATAAACACACACACACATACACACACACACACGCGCGCGCATCACAATGTGCACGCGGGAAGTCGACACGGATGAGTTGCTTAAATAATTAAATCCAGCCGAAACGCCGAAACACTACTGCCTGAGGCAGCCTGCTGCAGTCCGCGGACCGCATCCGTACAGCTTGGCTCAGGTGGCCTTAATGCGATTGAAACAGGGGCCGCAGGCGAGACTGAGACTGAAGTTCTTGGATGTTCTTGGATGTTCTAGCTTATTCACCAAAAAATCTGCATGCTTGTGAACCTTTTCCAGTTTGTGACCAAAATGGCATGAACCGAGTGTGTGGGGTGGAGACGGCTGCTTTCCGGTTGGATCCTTGATCCCATTTTTGGCACTTTGTGAGGCAATAGTAGTCTCAGGAGAGAGTGGAGCTGGAAAGACCGAGACGGCCAAGATCATTATGCGTCAATCGAGCAATGTGTGGGGTACACCAGGGTACACTATGCTCAGTGCATGCTAATCTGAGTGCTCACTACAGTAGGTGCTGTGGCAAAGTGTTTACATGTTGGCGATTGTGGACTGTTCCTTTTGAAAAGGGCAGCGTGTGACGGGTGGTATGTCAAAGTATGTCAGAGAGTACTAGAGTGTTGCTGGCAATCAATGTGCCTCCCATTTCTCACGAGCAATGCGTTCGCTTGGCTGAGGCTGTTTAGGACGAAGACCACATTAGAGCCATTTAGACTGGCCGTGTTTCAGGTGTCTTAGATAAGCCTCGGGTGTTCTCATTTTCGATTGGAGCCTCCAGAGTCCAGATTTTATACCTCATATACCGTCATCTACCATGTGTTTTTGGCAGGGGCTCAGAATCCATATCGCACAGACAACACTCATAACACGCGTGTTTCAAGTTTCAGTGAGTGCCATGTGCAGTTCATTTGAGGCTTTTTGGAAACCCATTGCACGTTTGGCACCTCGGGATTGGAAGAGCGTGTGCTTGCGATGAGCAGGGCCTTTTGCCTGCAGCACATTTTCATTTTTGAGCATTCGGGAACGGTTTTGCTCTGTTTTGCTCATGTTGTCACTTCTCCTCCCTCTCTATCTTTTCTTCTCTCTCTCTCTCTATCTGTCTGTCTCTCTCTCTCTCTTTTCAGTCTGGGCTTGCAACCGTTCAAGGCTTGTACACGACCGAGACTTCATCTCATAGGTTATAGACCTCTCTTGATCTTGCATGCATTGCTGTCATGAAGCTCAGTAGGCTTGCCAGCTTGGCCTCTATTTGTTTTCGGCGAGGTCTTGGAATCCTTGGGCCATGCAGAAACACGGCAGAATCCAACCTCCTCACGCTTTGGAAAGTTCCTGCGTCTTCAGATCGGCAGGCAAGCAATGAACACGCCAATAGAGATCAAAATGATCACTGTAGGATACTTTCCTGTTTTGCTGGGCTTTGGCGTCATACCGTTGGCGTGGCAGCTTTTGGTTGCCATAGCTGATTTTCTCCTCCGCCAGGGGCGGCCTGTCTCCGAAGATAACTACATACCTGTTGGAAGCCAGCCGCATGGTTTCGAACTCCTCAAATTTTCACATCTTCTACGAGCTGCTGGCTGGAGGACTGCGTATGGCCCAGGGCGCAAGAGGTTTGATGATGCTTGTTGTGCACTTGACTTCCCTGACAATGTGTCCGAGCGAACTCCACTACTACAGCCTTGTGAGGGACGTGCTGTTGACAGTAGGAATAGCACCTGTGTTCCTGACTGAGCACTCAGTATTTGAGGCAGACCTTGCAAAGTAAGTACCTTGCATGGACCTGTGGTTAGCTGGTGGTTCAATAATTTCATGAAGGTTCTGCTGTCAGGAGATTTGGAGAAGTGGGACTTGCTGGATGTGGCCATTCAACAGCAAAATTCTTTGGAGCGATTCAAGCATGGTCATGCGGAGCTCGCAGAAGCCATGAAGAGGTTGAGCTTGGGCCACTTCTTCCAGCCGATGCTGAAGGCACGGTGGCAATACAGTACTCTGCATGGTAATTCTGCCATCCTGCACTGCAGATAAAATCGCCTCAACTTTTGAGCAAGGTAGTCTGTTTGCCCATGAACAAAGCATATTGTTTGCAGATATATGCAATGGATGTATCACTATATCAATATGATACCGCGCTTTCAATGTTCAACAACTTTCCACTTCATGACTATGAATTTGTGGTTCCTGCTGCGTTTGTGACAAGCCAAGGTCATCGCTGGCATTACGCACATCCTTTCGCACTTGCGTGAGCGACAAGGAAAGCCAGCAGCGGGTGCTGCAGAAACGCGGCTGGAGCGCGCCTGCGACCTCCTAGGCCAAGACACGGAACAAAGACATAAAGGACAAATCAGGATAGATAGACATAATATTACGTGACATTTCATTCACTTTTTTACAAGCTTTCTGCTGTGTGTCTTCTGTTGGGGCTTTGGGTGTCGATGTTGGCAGCAAGCCAGCTTACAGAAGGGGTTCCATGCCGGGAGGCCTTCAGATGCCAAACCTCAAAACCATCCTCACGACGAAGCAGCTCAGTGCGCCTAGGCTCTTGACTGTAACTTTGAAACTGCTCCAGGCCAGCCGATGCTCTTGTACCGTCTTTTACCTTGTGCTGTAAGAGCAGCCTCACATGTTCCATTCTGCGCTGGTTGGGAGCATTTTTCGCGCTGAGTCCACATAAGTGCTATCAAACCAGAGATGGATGGCATCGTTTAGTGTATGGAAGCTGATTGGGAGCTTTTCAAGACTTGGATGCACACGTGACGCAGCCTTTTAGAATGAGGTGCCCAAAGGCGAACCTATTTTGATGGAGAGGACGGAGGAGCAGTCTCAAGGCTTCGATCAGGGCCAATGTCTTTTCCATATCTGTGGAGATTGTGATATTGTAGTTGGAGGACTTAGTCAATGAAAACAAGACGTTCTTACTGCATCCCAGCCACCAGAGGATTTTGAGGACAGGCGTTCCAAACCCAACAATCCCGAAGATAGAGCCTTTGCCAGAAAACGGTTGCTTTTTCATTTTCAACTTCTGTAGTCTCGACTCCACTGCGGACTGGCTTCATTCGAGGCGTTAGTGACAAAGGGGTCCTTTGTCTCAGGCATTCTTCGGAGCCTAGTGGTGACCATCTACCGCAAGCTATTTGAAAGCATCGTGGATGAAATGAACCAGACCCTGGAAGTTGGCACCAGCGCTTCAGACGAGCTTGGCATCCTGGACATGTATGGCTTCGAAAGTCTGGAAACAAATGGATTAGCTCAGATCCCGAGCTGCAGAGAGTGAGACGGTTTGACTTTAAGACTTTAGGATACTTTAGGCACTTTAGGCATCATACCCTCCAGAGCACAAAGGGAGCTGTAGGTCCTGCAGGGGCGAGGAACTGCGCCCTGCTGCAAGGATCACTACCCAGCTACCAAGGCTCTTGATCAACTACACCAATGAGCGACTACAGCTCCTTTTTTGCGAGCAGGTGTTGATGAAGGAACAGCAGGTCTACTTTTCAGAGGGTTTGCTGAATGAGGAAGTGGCAGTGCCACAGGAAGGATATGGGGCTACTTGGCTCACAGAGATCACAGAGACAGGATAGTGCCCAGGGAGTCTTGAGTGTGTGTATGTTTGTGAGTGACACAATGGGAAGTTGTAGGAATTGGTCATTCATGATGTAAAATGTCAACATATTAAATATGTGTAACGATCAAATTTGCTCATGTTCACACGGAACCCATGCCCTAATCTCGCACAGGTCTCACAGACCCCACCACTTTGTTTTGCAGTTGTCAGCTGCAACGTGCTGATTGGCTCAGACGGTCTCCGGCCGTCCCACTATGGGATGTGAGCCGTTGTTTTGCACATTTTGCACACATATGATTAGATTACAGTATCATATGATACTTCATGATACTTCTTTGACAGCCAAGGGAACGGCAATGCGGCAATGCCCAATGCAACCCAGGTCCTGCAGTCGTTAGATGGAGTCCTTGATTTGCTGGACGATTGGACCTTAACACGTATGCGAGCAGGAGGCAACCAGTGTGCTGCTGTGATTTGTTGTGCATGTGGTAGGTTAGGACAACGAGGTGTTCCAACTTCGGGGAGACTAGAGGCTTTTGTAGATGCCCATGCCTGGCCAATCCTAGACCATCCTAGATCATTTTGAGCGGTCTCTGTCCGTGATGCTCCAGGCAAATTCTCAGATGGTGCTTTTGCTGATGCAGCCCGGAAGGCGAAGGGTTCCTCTGCAAAAGTGCTGCGGCCAGCGGTGGCACCGGGCTTTGCTGTGAGACATTTTGCTGGGGAGGCAGGGCATTTTCAAAAGAGCAGCTTTTGGGATTCTGACGATTCTGTGTCGGAGAATTTGGCCATTTCTCAGAGGTGTTTCACAGGTTCCAACCGTTCCGGGCAATTCCCTTCACCTCTCAGAATCTTTCATGATCTCTGCTTTTGGAGTCCTTGGAGGTGGTGTACCGCTGCCATGGCTGGTTGGACTCCAATGATGCCAAGCCATTGCCAGAGGTGCTAGCTTTGCTGGAAGGCATCGATGCCTGGCCTCTGCAGAAATTGGAACTACCTCGGAGGAGATGAGACCGCCATGTTGGAAATCTGAAGCATTTGAGACGAGGTAACCCAAGAAGGAAGGAAGATGAATGAAGCATGAAGACATCAAGGTATTTCCAACATATTCTAAGACATTGTGAGGAACAAGCCTCCGTAGAATGACATACAACCAGACAGTACCTGTCAGACAATTTGACAGAAGACAAATCGAGATGCAGAGATGCATTTTCTTTGAAGGAACACCTACAGCACCCTACCGGAGAGGGGGATAGATAGAGAGAGAGAGAGAGACCCTACTAGATATTCAGCAGCCGATGCTGACATTCAGCTCATTATATTCTTGACTGTGTGGCAGATTTGGCGTGCTGCCTTGGAAGAGGAGTCTGAGACGAGAAAGTAGCAAGGAACCACTGAAACCACTAAGAGTATAGAGGGGGAGGAGGATCATACAACAATGAAGTAGACTTGGGTAAATTTCTTTAAATTTCACGGTTTACCCTTTTTCGCTTCTGGGCTTTCAACATGAAATCTTGAACAGAACTAATGTCGTTTGAGTGTTTTAAGCTTTAAGTTATAAGATGAGTTTAAAGTTCAACATCAATCACAGGTATATTATGTTGGTTGCATGCCATGATTTTGCAGGAGCCAATCAGTACCTTGCCTGCAGAATCCTGTGCAGATCACCATTATCCAATGCAACGTTACGGTTCTTGGTGGAGCTCGCAGTTGCGGGCGGATAATCTTGGATAGATGCTGTAGCTATTGTACCGAACCCGATGTGTTTGAGAAGTTGCGTCTCTTTCACTGCAAACTGATCGCGATAGCGAACTTCCCAGCGGTAACCTCAAACGTGTTTCATTGCATTTTGCATCATTTTTCTATATATATATATATATGAATATATGTTTGCTTCCAAATGCCCCAACTGAGGTAAATAAAAGACATCGAGCGGAGCTCCATTCCTTGCTGGTCAAGCTTAAAGGCATGCATGGCTTGCACTTCATTCGCTGCTTCCGCCCCAACAAGGATGGGTTGGCAAGAGGTGTTGCAGCCGATTGAAGTTTCCGGAGCAACAATTATGTTGAATACGGGGCAGGGTCAGTCTTGATCAGATTTGATACCAATATAAAAAGATATAATATGATATAATATGATATAATATGATATGATATGATATAGTATGATATAATATAATGTGATATAGTATAAAAATATTGATTATATATGCATGCATACATACACACACACATACATATATACGTATACATATATACGTATACATATGTACGTATACATATATACGTACTGTATATATATGTACGTATATACTGTATATATATACAGTATATATATATACAGTGTGTATATATATATACTGTATATATATATATACAGTGTATATATATATATATGTACGTATGTATGTATGTATGTATGTATATCATAAATTTAGATTTGATGCAGCAAAACCTGAGCTCGTTCAGGAGCAGAACAGTGGCTGGGTCGATCGTAGCTTCTTGGCGAAGCAGTTGCGCGGAAACGGTGTGCCGCAGCTCCTGCAAGTGATGTGCCAAGGGTTTCCACATCGCGTTGCGTTGAAAGAGGTGCGGCGTGAGCACATGTCAGTAGTTGGTAGATTTAGAGGAAGGCAGTTTGCGTAGCAGGTTTAGGTGGTGAATTGTCAGTCGCAGGTGGCAGCATCCTTCGCAGGTTGCATCTTGGAATTTGTGGTGAAAGGAGGGGGTTCAAGGGCACGGTTCGGGGCAGACCCAGCCGAATGCTTCATTGAAGCCACAGTAGGGCATCATACTAGCCGAATGCTTCACGCCGTACTTTTTTCATTGGCATCCTCCTAGGCCTGCCTGGCACAGAGGGTTTCAGTGATCGGCTGCTGACAGAGTTGCTGATGCATGCCTTTCAGGTCGGACAGAGCTGAGTCTTGACAAGAGTCTTGCAAGTGTCCAGCTATGTCCAGCTTCTTCAGGACGTTCAAAGATGTAAAGATGTTCAAAGACGTTCAAAACCTGTCTTGGTCAAAGCTTGCAAGGTGCCACGAGCGGAATGGCGCCTGGGAGTATCGCAGCTCTTTCTGAAAGCTGGCCAGCTTGCTTCCTTAGAAGATGCTTGGCTGAGCAGTCACAGTGCAGTCCATTTACTGTATGAGAGGCACCAGTGAGCACCGCATGTCAGGGAAGTGTACGTGGTTTGGTGCCTTGAATAGTGTAATTCAAGCGCGTTGTTATACAGATATGTCATGGCAACCGTTGCGTTGGTACGTGAACTTTTAAGTATGCTGCAAGGTGATGCTAGGTCTAGGTGTTGGTGTATGCAATGGCTCATGATCCGGGAAGTCACATGCAGTGAACAAACATGAAGCTCATGAAGCATTTTGCTGTTCCTGAATTCCGGTCACAGTGTGGGAGTTTATCCGTAAACCAATCACAGGCGAGTTTGATTCTTGGTGGTTCTTTGCTGTAGAGCATTGCAAGGGATGCACAGGCACATTGACAGCAATCCTATTATTTTTTTTCCTTTGGCACCTCTGTTTTGTATTGTTTTGCGTCCTTTTCATTTGAGAAGAGCCACTAGAACAGCTGGGGCTTCTCTCACTCTTCCAAGCCCCTTCATGTTGGTTTTGGCTCAGTTTTGACATGTTTTGAACCCATGCTACAACAAAAACAGTCACAAGACATCCCAAGACTGTTTGCTGGATTGGGCAATGGTATCAATCACCTGGGGACACATGTTATATAACTCTCCTGGTTCTTCTGATTTCACTATTTCTGATTCGCTATGAGTCATTTTACTGCGCACACACGCACACACACACATATATATATAATTATATATACATATATTATATATATATATATCTGTGATATATCTGTGTGTGTAGATGTCAGAAGTCTTTTTAGATGTCATAAGATGTCATTATGACTAATGATGCTGATGAGTTGCCGAATTTGTAGGAGCTTTCTGCAAATCCGCCGCGCCTTGATGCTGATCGCTTAGCAGCTGCACGCAGCACTGCTCGGCGGCTCCGCTGGCGCCGCGCCCTGCATGCGGTGACCCTGCTGTGTTACTTGGCTCGGAGGCTCAGGAACCGCCGCCGCCGGCGGATGAAGGCGCGGCTTTGTAGATGTTTGCAGCCATTTTTTAAAAATCTTTTCTGACGATCTCTTGAAATCAGTTTACAATGTTTACCAGGGTTAACAAGTCATTTGAAATATTTTGATCATTCATCGTTCAGTTTTCAGATTTGGTTTTCAGACAATTCCAGGGCGCTTTTTTGGCGAGCATCTTCGTCTTCCGCCTCAAGAGCTTGCGAATCAAAAGAAGTTTGATGGTGCACACCCGAATTGGGGCCACTAAGCAGCTTCCAGACCCTGAAGCGACAGCAGCAAACAAGCTGGAAGAGATGACAGAGATGACAGAGATGACGCCACAAAGAACGAATCTAGGTGAAGGTGTGGTGACAGCTGGTCGAAAAAGAGGCAGACCTCCAGCCACACCACAAGAGGGTGTGCTCTTAGAGCTGTTGAGGAAAAGGCGTTTCTGTAAATAGCACGCTGATAGCCTCGCTCCACAGCAGGTCCGTGGGCTGAGGTCCCAAAACCCGAAGCTTGTAGGGCTTGTAGCAGAATTGATTTTGGTAGTGTAAAAAATGTGCGAGTTTGTTTTTACACTACTACAATGTTTCGATTCAGTTCATGATTCGGAAGCTTTCACGTGCCACATGCTTCAATGATGTTGGGTCCTCTTTTTTGGGCTGGAGGCTGCTGCAGGCCAGTTTTACCATTTATACGGTATACGCTATTACATCCGCTTCTCAACGTAGAACAGCTCTTATGAGCTGTTCACATGCAGCTCTTGCTGATGCATGTTTTGTGCCAGTTTGATCCTGGCACAGCTAATTTGAAATTCAGACCCAATTGGGCGCTTTTGATGTTGAGGTGGGATCAGCACAAAATGTCCTTTTTCAAAGGTTGAAACGGTTGAGGGTTGTTTGCAGCTGCTCAGAAACAAAGTCCGCATTGAACATCGCAGGTGTGCTTTGCCCTGGCGTGAGTGTGTACCAGACCTAAAGCTACCACCCCCATGTCAACCTTGGATGGACTGTATGAACACAGGAACTGCACTCTGCCGGCAAGTAGTGATTCAAAAGAACCGCGCCCTTTGGTCAAACCTGCGCTTTTCAGGCGCTTCTGGATGCAGACAAGGCATTGAAATTGGCACCTCAATGGCCCCGAGTGTACCCTCCTGCGTGATGGTGATTGATGATGGGCATGGATTGAACAGTGGTGGAATGGCTAAAGCCCAGATGTGAATGAACATCAACCTCCACCAAAGTTTTATTTGACGGTGACCACCGGGGTGCCGCATTATTACAGATTTTTAGATCTACTGCACTTTGAAAGAACACTGGAAGATCAGACGCAGCATTTGTTCCAGCACATATGGGGGTTGCCAATTGCAGATTAAATTTCTGTGAAGGGCAGTGCCCTTCTATTCTAACTCTGCATACCTACAGTAATCCTCTGTATGCCCTTCTATTCTTACTCCATTTTTAAGTATAATACATTTATTTTAAAGTGTACTTGATGTTCCAATGTTCCGGGGCATGTGGGACCAGGCACACGGGTTGTTCCTCGCAGCTGACTGTGGCTCAAACTGCTTAGGGATCCTCGGGAGCAAATCCAATTTCCAAATACAGAGGAGATGCCTCCTCCACAGAAGTTGGGGGCACCCAGGACTTGAGATAGAGAGCAAGATCCAGCAGGCTCAATAATTTAAGCCTGCCTTCATTTCCAATAATGGTTTCCAATTTTTGTTTTGGTTGTCATTTGTAAGTTTTTTCCCAAAAGCATCTCCGATGCTTGGGTTCTCGTTTAGTTGCACTTGCCGCGAGGGAGCGATACGGAAGTGACGAGAGGGTGGACGGAGGGGAAACCGTGGGAAATAGCTTGGGGAGAGGTCTGTTGGGAGGGAACGGATGGAAGCGACGACTGGGTGGCCGGCGAGGAAACGTGGGAAATAGCTTGGGGATGCTTGGGGAGAGCTCCGTGGGGAAGGAGCGAGCTGGAAGCGACGAGAGGGTGGACGGAGGAGAAATTGTGGGAAATAGCTTAGGGAGAGCTGGAGCGAGATGGAAGCGACGAGGGGGTGGACGGACAGGAAACCGTGGGAAATAGCTCCGGGAGAGCTCCGTGGGGAAGGAGCGATACGGAAGTGACGAGCGGGTGGACGGAAGGGAAACCGTGGGAAATAGCTTGGGGAGACGTCTGTTGGGAGGGAACGGATGGAAGCGACGACAGGGCGCAAGAAGGATCCGTGGGGAAGAAGCAAGGTGGAAGCGAGGACAAGGTGGACGGAAGGGAAACCGTGGGAAATAGCTTGGGGAGAGCTCCGTTGGGAAGGAGCGATACAGAAGCGACGACAAGGTGGACGAACGGGAAACCATTGGAAATAGCATGGGGGGAGCTCCGTCCGTTGGGAAGGAGCGATACGGAAGCGACGAATGGTTGGACGGAGCTGTGCGCCGTCTTGCTTTTGGGTTCTCTGGCCCACCTTGTTGCAGTTCTAGTCTCTCAGGAAGCCTGGAAAGCAGGGCTCCTCTGCCCAGCTGAGCCAAATGGACAAGCAGGCTGAGGATGCGGTGACTCGGATGATCTTGTACAGCCCAACGCTACCAACCCTTTGGCTTGAGGAAAGAGCACAATTGCTGTGGCAGTTATGATTATGATCTGATTTGATTAGACAGACGTTATGAATCAATCTGGGAGATAGGTTTGGAAGGCCGCAGCCCTTTCGGATTTTGCATAGTGAAGGCGAAATCCTCGCACATCGGGCTCTTGAAACATTCCTTATCTCAAACCTGCAGTAGGTATGTCCTAATCCATGAATTTCAGCTCCTGTTGAAGGTTTCGAGTACCAGATCTGTTTGCAGACCATTGGCTTCCTGTTGAGGTGACTCCCATCGATGCCCTGGCCACGACGCTTGGCTGGCTTGACACAATCTCCGGGATCTCTGTAAGCATCTGTATTTTACATGCTTTTCCATGTTTTTCCTGCAAGATGAGCTGTACCTGCAGCACCAACGATCGTTCTTTCAAACTTTTTCCCATCCTCAATAGCAAGGGGCCTCCGAGCACGGCCATGTCCGCTGGAGGCAATACAAGACCGACTTGAATAAGGGCCTGAGCACAAAAAAGGCCGCTGAAACTCGGCAGTTTCAGTCAACAGATTTGAAGGGTGTCAGGATGTGCCAAGCT
>Ga0126342_10011389_pt1 | contig 15888 bp, 9 predicted proteins | sample Cyp1metagenome_FD_92528 | JGI IMG/M metagenome (GOLD analysis project Ga0126342, IMG submission 92528) | Coral microbial communities from Lord Howe Island, Old Settlement Bay, Australia - Cyphastrea 1 metagenome | ecosystem: Host-associated > Invertebrates > Cnidaria > Coral ... | reverse complement strand
TATATATATATGATGTACATTGATGTACTAGTTATGCATATTCTATATCATATTGTCCAAATAATGTCAATATATTCCTTACATATACCATTTGACTACCAACCAAGGTAGTAACGCGGCCCACGACAGGCCACAGTGTCCCGTTTGCCAAGTCCCAGCGACCCGTGGCCAAAGTGGAAGGCAGGATCCAAATCGCCATTGCGATAGCCCAAATGCAAACCCTCGTGATATTCCACGTCACCTGGGAAGAGGGAGAATTCCAGGGAGAATCTGCGATTCGAAGTCAAACATCTGGGACAAAAAAAACACTTTTTGTTGGATCATGATAATCCCTAAGGCCCTAATTCCCCCCAATGAGTTTCATTGCAATTTATTGGTTTCGGATGGTTTCTGATTACCTGCAAGTTATCCAAGTAAGTGGTGAATAAGCCATGAATCTACACTTGGGCACAAATCCAAATCAACTGGAGACCAGGTCCTTAAATGCCTCTAAAACCGCAAGAAGGGTGCCCTTGTTGTATCTTGTTGTTCTGCTGGCCCTGGCTTCCGGTTTCCTTGGCCTGCCTCAAATCTCAAAGATACCGAATCCCAATCTTCAAATCTTGACATGGAAGTGTGATCGCTTCAGTGACTTAGACCCTCAATTGAGCGTTTCTGAGCTATTGTCTATGCCCCTGAAACCCAAACTAACCCTTGTTGAATGGATGGGCATTTCATCTCCAAAACATCTCAGCCTCACTCTCACTCCAATGCAAACGGTTCTCCCTCAAATAGATTATTGATAATAACTAGGCTAATTAATGATTGGATTTATTGTGGATGTACAGTTGGATTGATGAACATCAACCAATTTACTTGTTTTTGGGCCCAATCACTTACACAATCTTACACATCAACTTAAGGATATCTTTCTTATTACATTTTATTTCTATTGTTTAACATTGTTTAACTATCAACTATACCCTTATTTGTTTAAACGTCATCGATATCTCATATCATCTCCACAAAACAACCAGAGCCAGGCGTCAGCGATCGAAAGGGCGGCCCCGCCTGGTCGATCCATCTTGGAAGCTCGGGCGACTTCGGAGGAGGCCTGTGGTTTCAAAGGTTCACTTGGAGTTGGCTGACATATCTATGTATATAATATATGTAAATATAGATCATATAGATATATATAGATTATATATGTATACATATGCGTATGAGAAAGACATATAGATAAATAGAAAGATAGCCTGTAGATAAGATAAGATAAGATAAGGCAAAATAGTATAATATAGAGATAGAGATAGATAGACAGGCAGATACCAGTACATATACACACAGACAGACACACAGTTTGGACACTCAGCTCACATGTCAAGATACGGGAATGTTTTGCTCGTTTCTATGTGTATCCGAGCTGCTTGAGGAGCTGTACAACGTACGATACAACGTACGATATCCAGATCATACAAGCAACATGCCAGGGATATGGAGGATTATGGAGGTACAACCTACCAACACGATCAACTTGATGTTTCCAGTGAAGGTCTCTGTTGTGCATAAATCATATGTCAGACAGTCAAACCTGGGAACTCCAATAGGCAGCATATTAGAAATCCTGGACTGATGTCCGCAAGTTGTCCCATCTCGTCCCATCACAAGAAGTCCAGAAGGGATCAATTGGGCTATCTCCCAGTCATGTCTTCAAAATCCCCAAGTCATGGGACATGTTGCTTTGTCGAAAAGTGGAATACGCAAAAAACGCCTAAATCTCTTGGTTCATGATGATTTTCCCTATAGATGGCCAGAACTGGGGAGCATTAACCATCATTAACCTATCCTTTGACCCATTTACCAAGTCCCATCTTGGCATTCCCCAAGTTCTAGCCACACCCACCTCGGCTAGGCATCGCGGCCAGCTCGTGGGCAAACGCCCAGCGGGACAGGCACCCAACAAACACTGGGAGATCGACGCAGCGGTGCATTCTCCACCGAAATAGGACCTCAGCAAGCGCAGATGCGGATGATAGCAGGATGCTGGTCAACTGTTGAGATTGCCCATAGGAAATGGATCGAAATGGATCTTGATAATGGGATCGGAAATCGCATTCCAAATTGGTTGTGATTGAGTCTTATTGGCTTCCCAGCTGTCAAACACATGGTGGCTATAGCTCATGTATAGGTGCTTTTGTTCCACAACCAAAATGAAATGAGGCACTAAAAAGTGGCGATGTGCAGTTTTACGCATGGTATAAGCCCATAATTAGATGTATGTTATACAGTATACATACACTGTTCAAGATATGTTGAGCACATTTGAGCACACTCACCCCAGCACATCCAATACAGGGACGGCTGTGTGACGATCCCAGGGAAGCAAATCCCCACTTTCTTGGGCTACGCGGCTACCCCGCGCCGCTTGAGTGGCTCAACACTTCTTAAAAGCATAGTCAATCAGTCTTAAGCGGCGTGTGACCAATCTTGGTTTCAGGGAACCTGCCCCTAGAATAAAAAGTAACTAGTTGGTCAAACCCAATGCTTCTACTTTTTGTCTCACTTTGTATAGTTTACTTGGCAGCGAAAAACTGCCAGTTTCAAGTATAACAACCCCGAAACAGAAAAAAACTGTTGCCATGGCAACCACAGGCCAGGCGACAGAAGCACGGCATCCACATCCTCTAACCAAGGGAGCTCCTGGTCTGCGACTGGTTCCCGCGAACCAAACAACGAGATGCGGCCTCTGGCGATTTAATCTAGCAGAACATCACCATTTCTGATGGATCTGCTTTTGGATTTTCATCTATCAATGACTTTTTTCATGAACGATGAAATGTCATGGGATGAGATGTCAAATTACCAAATTAATTAATAGTCATTTGGTGACATCTTTCATGGGATGACTATCAATCAACTATCCATGTTGAACAACGACGCCTTTTTTTCCCACAATTGTCCCCTGGATCCAAAATTGGTGAGAAGATGAGACGGGATGACATGTGTGCTATGGTCAAGTTCCGTGGGAATCCAAACATCATTTTTGTACAGCAGAATCGATGACCATCTCCCAAGATTCCTGCTGAATCCAACTGTAGATACTGTGGCACATGCGATAAACCCAATAATAAATCACCCTTCTTAGGATGGTCATTTCTGCTAGCATCCTTCAAATATCAAACCTTTCCTTTACTGCCAATCTTTGTTTCTTGGGGTTACCGGGACGTAGTAGATGTCCGTCAAATGACGTCTGTCGAAGTTTGTGGGTGCCAAGGGGCCCATATATTTATATTCTATGTGTCTAGACATGTAATAGACATGTTGAGACCTACCAAAGAGTTTCCTCCAAAAATGGGGTCCTTAATTATACAACACACCCATTGGTCCATTGAATCATTGTTGGTGTTCTTCCCATAACTCTTCGCATCCCAGAGGCCAAAAGGTTTTGTAAAACACCATTTCTTGACCCTACAGTAGCTTTAAAAACACAAAACTCCTTGATATCTTTTCACATCAACGTCTTGACTCAACATACTGAATAGATCCAACGTTCACGACGCAGGCTTCCTAAAATGGTGTATCCCAAGTCACCTCCAAAGTTCCATTCGCCAACATGATACGTTTTGTAAAGTATGGGCATGATCGCCCTTACTATCCATCATAAACCCATAGGCCCATGTCCATTTCGCCATTACGCGCCTTTGGGCTTCCCACATTCAGCACCACCACCACTGCTTTGCCAGCCGCTCGTGCAGCAGCAGCGCATCTGCGAACGAGTTCGTCCTGCATCTGATGACTTTCGAGGGTTCATGAGAATGGAATGGGTCAAAGACCTGGGACCCTGGTTTCACATCAACATCAAGCTGTTGTGCTGGATTCTGATACCCCCAAGTCATATGGAATACTTTTTTGCCATCTGGTGAAGAGTCATTGGGGTGCTAATGGATCCTTCAATGGCTGGTCTATCAAGACAAACGTCCAATTCGAGGGTTATGAAGTTTGAGCTACAGCCAAATTTTGGAATGTTCGAGTTGGCATCATTGTCATCTGGGATTACCAGAACAGGACTGTGGTTCCACTTCCAGTAGCGGACTGGAAAGCAGACTTGGCCCTGAACCGTAGTGCCATAGGGACATGCTGAACTTTGGATGTGCACCTTTGTCAAGAACATACCCTATGAAATCAGTCCTTGCCTGGCTCCATACTTGAGGTACAGACAGGGCACTGGCTCTATCATCTCGCACTGGTTAAGCTCAATTTGTGAGAGTAGTTGTGAAGTCAAGTTTATATACATAATATATATATATAGATAGATAGGTATGAGTCAGGAAATGTCACTTCAAATTGTCTGCAAGTTTTTGCAGGCCCCGTTTAAAAAAAAACTAGGTAAGCAGTTAAGTAAGGCAATGTTATTGGCATTTTGTTGCGGGTTGCATTTCCCCATCGCGGCACCGGGATACAACAATTTTGGTTGATCTCCAATAAATAACTAGCACAACCTGGACATAACTCCAACTAAAATATCCAACTACTCCAGAGAAAACTGGAAACCGGTTAAACCATGTATATATATATATATCTATACACGGTATAATGTATTATATATATATATACACACGAAACCATTTACCTCAGCATCTTCCAGTATACTAATAGTTACTATACCTAACTGAATCCACATGTCGTTGTCACTCATCCCCCCAACCTCACAGGTCCTGTCTCCCCGGAAGGCGCATATGCGGCTGGTCCACCCCTTCGCATTCCCAGAAGCCGTCAGTGCCTGGCTCGGAACACTGGAGGGTTGATATATCTATAGCCCAGTATATATTGGGGGTTTCCATAGTCATGCGGGATACACCCAAAATGGTTGGTTTATAATGAAAGGGCCTATCAAAATGGATGATTTAGGGGTACCCCCATTTTAGGAAACCTCCAAATATTGATGGATAATATCTTAATGACAAATCTATATATATATATATATATATCTATACATAAAATCATCTCAACAGAATCTGAATGGGGGCTTCTTTCTGTTATTTTCTTAATGTAGCAAAATCTTTAATGACCTGGAACCACCAGGGTTGCCAGGGTTGAGAATGGGGTGATATATATATATATATCATGTATATATATATATATATATTTATCATGTATATATATATATATATATATATCATGTACGTATATATATACAGTATATATATGAATGGGGTGGTACAATAAAAAAAACTTAAGAACCCCACTAATAAGCCATGGTTGATGTTATAATTAGGATCAATTCGGGACGTTATCCGATTTACAGCTCTAATCCACGAATCCTGAACTTTGCCTGGTTTCTCCATGGTTTCCCTACAGTGATGTTGGTTGGTATATAAACCCCATGAACTTCCCATTGACTATAGGTCCTATAGGTGTATGTATCATCAAATATGGTGAAATTGGAGTTCTGTTCACCAACTTATCAATGGCCATTTCAGGAACTTAAATTGGAGGTACCTACCATATATAAGGCCTATTTCTGAGGCCTAAATTTCAGGGAATATAACCACAAAATATGGCCAGAAATATGGTACGTTTAAGTACCTCCATTTTAGGATCCTTTTTTATTCCCATTGAACTTAGCTATTGGGAGCCCCACTTGGATCCGCCAACCCCCAACCGATCAGGTCGCCTACCACCAAGACCGTGGCGTCGCAGTCAGCCGCTAGGGCTTCCGCGCGCGTCATGGATCTGGACTCATTCTCTAAGGCCTGCAGGTCATGGAAATAATTCCGTGGGTACCGAATGTGCCCTGGTTAAGTATCATGAAATATCATTGCTCATGATGAAATGCATTGAAATAAACATGTTTGATGCCTAAATACCGAATGTTATTGTGTATATTCCCAGTGTTCCATCCAAGTTTTCATGCTGACAAAAAAAACTTTACATAATGTTGCATGCCTGCATTTTGTTCACGGGGAGTAGAATTTGTTCATGTTCAAATACCGAATGTTTCACGGTTAAAAAATGCATTTCCTCTGGGTAAATACATTGTTTTCATGGCTAAAACACCAATTTTGTTCCGGCTTAAATACTGTGGTTTCATTGTCAGTTGATGTCAATTGCCAATTGTTCATAGTTAAACACCGAATGTGTCAGGGTTCCTGCCTTTTTCATGGATAAAAATCATGGCAAAATCCATGGATCAAAACACCCATCAATTCCCGGTCGCCTGGACGTGTCGCTGTCTCAGTCCCTCGGCGCCAATGGCGCCCAGCGCGCCCCCGGCGCCCACCAAGGCGGCGCAGAGCGCCGCGCTGCTTGCGGCAGCGGCCGCGACGCCGGCGGCGGCGGCGCCGCAGAGGCCGCCGGCGAGGAGGCCCCAGAGCATCATGGTCTGGGACATGGATCAAGGTGAGCCATATACGGATAACCACCATTATTGGTATATACTCCCATATAATAATGATGATTATCTCATTATAATCCCATATAATAACCATATATTAATAGTATATTAACCACCAACCAAATGAAAAATCACCAAAAACATGGATCATAAAATGGTGTGGTTATGCTTCAACATCATGGTGTTCAAAAAATGTTGGGATTGAACAATGGATAACTGGTGGTTGACCTACTCCTCTGGAAAATATGAGTTCGTCAGTTGGGATGATGAAATTCCCAACTGAATGGAAAAATCAAAAAATGTTCCAAACCACCAACCAGAAATGTTGGGATTGAAAAATGGAAAATATTGGGATTTTGTTCTTGGGGATCATGGAAGAATTGGGTTGGGATTCTATCATATCTCATCTCATGAAATACCGGTTAGTGAATATAGCTTTCCCTGCTGTGGCATAATCACCACTAAACCAGGTAATATAGTCACCAGTCCCTTTTTTACAACCAATCAACACTGGTATGTTCAATAGCTCAGGTTGTGCCCCAAAACTCTTGTTTTTTATTGTTTACATGGTATAACTGTAGTACTATAGCAGCTTTTCATAGGGAGATGAAAGGTACCACAAAGGTCATGGCAATAATGGTATCATGGTAACCTAATGGTATTTGAATGGTAAAAAGAAAAACATGGCGAAGATGAAAGGTGCTGCCCCATGAAATTAAATCATGGGACACCAACCAATTATATAGATGCTATTGCACTGGTAACATCATGTGAATATACTCGTAATACCATGGGAAATGTTTTTTTGGCTCATACCATGCTGATAACATGGGATATTAATGGGATCTTATGGGATATTCATTTGATACATAAATATAGATGGATAGATAAATATAGATAACATGTGAGTGGGATATGAATGGAGATGAGGGTGTGGCTATTGGTCAAAATCTTGGTGAAGCGTATGCCAATTAGGTTTTGCCACATCCCCATTTTGATGGGGACCGTCCGTCTAATATCCTCCAATTCATATGGACTGTTTGCCTCAAACAAAAAGGAATTGGGTATACCCTCCACATATAAGTTTGTTTTTCCTGTAGAGAGATATACATATGGATAGATATCCTTAATTTCTCACTGAAGTCACATGCATGTGAAGTGCATGACAAGTCAATGGGCTTGTGATGTCCAGTTGTCAAAACCCGTTTGCTTGTTGTAGGAACATCGGACATACCATCCTTCAAACTAACATGATGACCCTACCAAGGTGGATTTCACTAGCTTCCACTGGGTCGCATGAACCCAGGCCCCATTGAGCTGGTGTACTGCAAAGCTCTTTTGAACAAATGAAGATCAGGGAAAGCCTATGTTGATGATGCTTTACTATTCATTATCTTATCTTACCTTCTATCTGATCTATCTTTTTGGGAACCATTTATGAGTCCAATGAATTTGTCTGAGAAGAGAGTACCCCCATTCCATCCACTTGTTAATCATTATTGCCACTATCAACATTGCAATTTGGGGGCTAGCCAAACAACGTCGGTGGTTCTATATCATTTTACAGTATCTCTTTTTTTAATCCCCATGATTCTTGATTTTATGGGGGACCCTCTGGTAATCAAACATTGCACCGGAACATCCGCCCTTTATAGATAAACTTGTCATTGCAACCTCCCGAGATTTTCCATTGTCACGTTTGATTACAATTTATAGATTAAATGTTCAGTACAACCTCCAGGGAGATGTTTCATTGGGACATTTGATTGGCAAGGGACCCCAGGGACGCCAGTCATTTTCCAGCACATCTCCATCAGGTTTAGGGTTGGTTTAAGTTTCATTTACTGTTGGTTTAAGTTTTGGTTCAGATTGGTTTATGTTTTATAAGGCTGGTTTGGGGCTTCTTTACAGTTTGTTTGGGGGTTATTGAGGTTTGCTTTAGGGTTGGTTTGGGGTTTCTTGAGGTTTGCTTTAGGATTGTTAGAGTTGGCTTAAAGTTGGTTTAAGGTCTATTTTGGGTTGGTTTGTTAAGGTTATATTTACTTGGGAGTAGGGTCGACTTACAATCTTCTATTTTGGATTGGTTCATGGTTTATTTCGGGTTGGTTTAAGGTTTATTTAGGAATGATTTAAAGTTGAACGAGTTTCTTTAGGCTTAGTTTAGAATCTATGTCGGATTGGTTTATGGTTGTTTAGTTTCAATTAGGTTGTTTTTTTTTTTAAGTTGATTATTGGTGTTCTTTAAAGTTACTTAAGGTTGGTTTAAGTTGTTTTTGTCTGGTGTTGGTTAAAAATTATTTGCGGTTTATTTAAGATCGCTTTAGGATTTATTTGTAAAGGGTTGGTGTAGAACCTATTTAAGGACAGTTTCTGGTTTATTTGGTGGTGGTTAAAGCCTTGTTTAGGATTGGTTTAAAGTTTATCTAGGGTTGGTTTGGGGCCATTTGGGGCATATTTAGGATTGGTACTGTATAATGTTAATTTAAGATTGGTCTAGGGTTTATTTGGGGTTTGTTTAGGGCTTCGATAGGCTTGGTCTAGGTCTGAATTAGGCTTGCTTTAAGCTTGAGGATTTATGTCAGGTTGTTATAATTGGCTTAGGGTTGTCGTATAGTTTGTGTATGGGTTATTTACAACATTTTGCAACTCTTTCCGGATGTGTTTAAGGCTTATTCCGCAAAACTAAAAATGTAGAAACCAATGCTCTTAACAACCCCAACGAAGAACCTCTGGAAACGAAGCAACACAAACAAGCGCAGAAAATGTGGAAATAGTCACATTTAAAACAAAACAAGAAACTCCGAAAGCAAGAAAGCAAGAAAGCGAGAAACGAAGAAGCCGAGAAAGACCCAGAGACCAAGAAACCAAGAAATAAAACTAAGAAACCTAGAACCCTAGAAAACCAGGAGACCCAGAAACCAAGAAACCGTGAAACCAAGAAACCAAGAGACCCAACAGCCAAGAAATCCAAAAACATAAAAAAAAGACATTATAACTATGGCGCTTTGACCTTCCTTCCAACTGGCAAAGGGTTTTTTCCATTCATATTCCATGATATGATTCCATGAGTATCCCATCATTGTCCTATGATTATCCCATGATTATCCTTATTGAACCACATGAAAAACCATCACGTCCCCTGCCATCACCGTCCCGTCATGCTGATGAAGCCACTCCCCTGCGCTCGACTCCGCTTCCATCACCGCTGCCCCATTCCATGGACACAATGCTCTTGTGCGCCTGGCCGGCTCCATGCTCATGTTGGGATCTTTCATATGGGAAAGCATGGGAAAGCCAATTTCATTGAATGACAATGGTCTTTTTTACATGGGAGAACTATGGCATTTTCACATGGTGGAAAACATTTTTTTGATCATACAACAATCATTGGACATACCCGGACCCTGTGGGATGAGATTCATGACTCCAGTGGCTGTTGATCCTTTCGGGGTACACCGTGGAAATATGATATTGCTTGGGATATTGGGATACAATGACAAGTGATAGGATATATATATATATATACATAAATAGATGTTCAACACTGTGTTACTATGTTATGGCTATGGCATAATGGCTTTGTCTCAAAATTCGTCATTTTGCGCAAATGATGACACCACCATGGGATGGAATGGATTAAACATGAACATCGAGCAGGGGACCATGATCCCAAGATGCCTGAAGTTGCCCAAATCGCAACCAATCGAAAGTGCGCCGAACAAGTCGAGTTTAGATTCTCAGATTTGAAGCCATGATTGTACATTGTTGATCTCAAATGTGAATTATACATGGACTTTTATCCTCAACAATCTCGAATGATTTCACGAAGCAGACAAAGGGCCAGGTTTGCGATGATTCTTCCAAGAATCATGTATGACGAGGTCGTTCTTGTTGGTCAGTGCAAACATGTGCAAACTGTCTTTTTCACGCGTAAACATCACCCAAAAGTTGGGATATAGAATCCAAATCCGTCTGGTAAAATGAGTGGTGAATTCTCAGTCGGTAACTCATCAATGATTAAGCTGAAGCCCCTAAAGATAACCATTGAGTTTATATACACATACATACACAATATAAGTATTACATACACATACACTGTAAGTTTAGACTGTATAAGGGCTGGTTTCTCCTTAGTTTAACCCCCTAGCCGCCTCGTCAGGGTCGGTGTGTCGTAGGCCCAGGGGCCGCAAGCATGGCATCACCCGGCGGCGAAAGAACTCCTGGCGGCGATCCAGGGTGAACTGCGGATGGAAGAAATCCTGCACCAGTTGATAGGTGGTTTATACCGTTTATCCCATTATTTGATATTATTTGTAGGATTTTGTAGGGTTTGAACCATCCACAGTAGCTATGGAAAATCATCATTTTAACATATTTTAACAACAAAATCAACAAGAGATGGACCATTTGCTATGTGTTAGTTTACCAAAGGGTAGGCTTGAATAGGACAATTTGGGGGGTTGGATCCCAATTATAGGGATATGGGAGATAGCCTTTGCAAATCTTGAAAAAGAGATGATGTCCAGGCAAGAAAATCCTCGGGTAATCAAATATGATGGCAATAGAAAATCCTCCATACATGGAGATAGCTGGGAAATTCATCAAACTACATATAACTACATGGAAACAAATCCAGCACCCCATCTTTGATTACCGGAGAGTAGCTTTGGAAATCACCATTTTGAATAGGTCAATTGGTCAATCGTCGAACTGTCCAAGCAATATGGTTTTCATGGCTATGCTAGCCTAAGTAATAAAAGCTATGGGACCATTGGTAGAGATGCACATCCTGTGCACACCTTGGCCATTTTCGCAGCCCCAAAATATATGGGCACTTCACCAAAATATAATGACATCCTGCTCACCAATGGACCGCAAAAACTTGCCATCTGTAATATCCCTCTGCTGTAGGTTCATCATTCTTAGCCAAGCTCACATGGGAACCAGGAGGTCACCTCTTGCTTTTTTTTTCAGTAGAAACGAGGATGCCATATTTTTCATAGTGATAATACCGCCACAAAACAAAGTCTAGATGATTTTCCATGGTTAAGCTAGAGTACTATTAGAAGGGATCAACTTTAAATGCCGTTGCACATGTTCATCTTGTGCGGCTAAATTCCCCACTCCGTCCCCACACCGGGCTCAATCTTCCCAGACCTTCTGGGAACAAATGGACGCAATCCGCAGAATGACATCCAGCAGTTTGGCCTGGCCAATGGGTGAAAACTGTGAACCAATGTGGTAAAGCCAATTCAATGAACATCAATGTATGCGTAATGATGAGTAATGATAGTTTATATATATATCATAGAATCATATGACATCATATTATGACTATAGAACGATGATATAATCTATAACAATTATATAGATAATAAAGATCAATATAAATGTATTGATTACAATTGTAATTGAATTAGGATATATTAATATATTAATATATTAATATATATATATGAATATATCATATGATTGTCAAATGCAATGATTCCACGTTTACTGGTTAAACAACAATTGCACGTTTAGTCATATGACTTTTGTAAACCATTCCCGGTGTGGGATGTCATCTCCCAGTGGGATGGTAAACCCATCGCCCATCAAAACAAATCAACTGCTTGGTGGTTGACCTACCCCTCTGAAAAATATGAAAGTCAGTTGGGTTGATTATTCCCTATAACTCCCTATATATGGAACAAGTTCCACAGCACCAACCAGCTATCCATGAATCTCTAGAAACAAAACATTCATGAAGGAAACAATAGGATCAACGAATCAAAACAAATCCATGAATATCTATGAACACACCAAGTTACAGTAGTCAGGATTTCATGGCCGGTACTTGGTGGGTCTAAGTGCAAGGCCACCATTCGAGTTGCCTCAAAGTGGAAGGAGATGGGTTGCCCATTGGCATCACAGGCGCCCATCCTGGCTTGAAACATCTTGAAACTTTGGGGCGACCCACAAAGATGGTTTGAACAGTTTTCCGGAAACTTGGACATGACGAGAAAAAAAAGCATCATGGTTCACTACCGTCCTGGAAATACGGTTCCGCATCTTTTTTGGGGGCTATATAAAATCCCTAAGGACTACTAAGGGGTCTGATCGAACAAGGTGATATGGTTGGACCTAAGAATTGCAGAGAAACGTCCCAGGTGCCGCCTCTTCAGCCCTTCGAGTTCAGGATTCTTTGTGGGTCTCTGGCCCATCATGCAGCCGGTCTCGTGCACCAACCTCGGAAACGGCCCTGGCCATGGCTCTGGCCAGATTCCATGTGCTTTGGACAAATATGGAATCACCGAAATCACAGAGATATCAAAAAAAACACATCATCAGCAGTTGATTCATGATTAATCCCATCCCCCTAATATTAAACACCCCATAAATGGTTCCTATTATGTGGAAATTCCCGATTAAACCATGGTTTCTAAGGGGGTGTTTAATATTAGGGGGATGGGATTAGTAAGTTTACAGACTTTCAGATTTCCGGCATTTTCCGGCACCCATCTCTGATCTCTGATCATGAGCCTTGGCATATCTCACTGGCAGGTTACCATCTGAGTAGTGGCAGCGTGACCGATGCTGTTGGTGGTCCTTCCGCCGACCAACATATTGACCCAAACACACTCAGAGTGTTTTGGCTGTTGCCCAAAAAGAAAGTAGCCCAAATCAACATCTCAACAGATGTGCAGTTTGGATTTCAATCATCAATTGCTGGGGATTTCTATATCCTCATCTCAATTTTCCAGCTGGTAAACCTCACCCCAGCTGCCAGCTGGTTTCAGTGGGAATCCAAATCCCATTCCTGGACTTGAACATGGGAAAACTGACCCCACAAACACTCGCCAGTTCCTAAACGGATGATCACCACCATTAAGATCAATGAACTGTAGTTTTTACTGTATAACTGTATAACTGTATACAGTATCCATCATAAACATGGCTTAGAATAACCCCCCTTGGATTCAATCCTCCGAGACCGCACACGCACGTGTAACTCATGAGACCGAGCCACTGCACTCCGCTGCCGTCCAGGGCTTTCTCCAACTCTGAAAGGATGCTGGGGCTGCGGTCGGGATGCACACGACTACCTGCGGTCGGAGTACTGTATTTCAATGAGAAAATCTTCGAACCATCGAAGTAAATCAAGGATTTTTCAGCAAGCCATGTTTGAATTCATGTCAACCCTGGATTAATAAACCCTTAGGCTGTTTAACTGGAGGAGTACCTGTTAAGTATCAGATTCTGACTATTCGGGGAGTACCCCCCTAATTAATAAACCATGGTTTATTAATCCGGGGTGGACATTGAAGCCGACATGGAAATACAAACATGGTCTGTGGAAGATCATGTTACTAGTGCACACGGTTTTTCTTTGGCTCCATATGTTATTGAATTTTGGGTGTTCAGCAGCAAAAGCGGTGCCTTAGATACCAAACATTGGGGGGTGAGGCAGCTAAAAAAGGGGCATGTTGTGAGTCAGTGAGTCAGGCGATAAACACAATAAACAAAGATTGGGGTTTAAGCAGAACACATGGGGTAACAACCAGGAACACAAACATGTTGCCCATACCCGTTCTTGTAAGCTGATGTTCCGAGCATGGCTGGAAGTGTCCAAAACTTTATTCATAGCCCTGCTATCGCTTCCATACCCCAAAAAGATGATTCGATTCACATATCCAGAAAAATCACAATGAACTGACCCAATATAGTGGATATGATGGATATATATGGATGTGAAGGGTCATTTGTTGATCGCCAACTTTCACCGCTTTTCGCTCCAAGTTGCTTCCTCCACCCTGCAGAGTGGTGGCTCGCGCTTTGGGTCCCACCACCGCCACGCGCGCCACGGATGTAGTTCTCCTTGGCTTCAGATTCACCCCCATTCGGTCCCAAAGATGCGGTAAATTCCATACTAAACCATGGTAGATATTGATATTGGGGGTGTTTGATTTTAGGGGGAACTTACCCGAAACTATGGCTGGAAGTGACACAAAATATAATCTTTCAAATCTGGTTACATGTTACTTTTTTCAGGGGTGCAAAGGGGGCAAAACACCCTGCGACCGGGATTGTGATTTTGGGTAGTGACATGGGTTGCAAATCGTGTTGATTGGATCCTCACAAAAGATGCAGATCCAGTCATCATCTTCATTCTTTACGCAACCGCTGCATCAAACACTGAATTGGACCCTGTTCAATATCTTAAATATTTCAGATCCCGGAATTGCAGATGCCGAAACTGGCAAGTGTAGTAGCAAACCCATCAGATTTTCGAGTTTCCCCTTCCTCAGTGAGCTACACAAACGAAACATCGCCGGTGACATGTCGAGTCTCAAAGGCAATGCACCGGAATTCTTCAATAACACCTGAAGGTGACACACCACAGGGTGGACATTCCTGGACAGTTGGAGGGCACTCTCCAGGTGTTCTACTTCACCGAGATCATCGTCCTGCCCATGTTAGAGGAAAAACTTCGCTTCCAATCCCCAACTCATTGTGGGCGTCACGTTAGTTGACATCTATGGTCCCAGAAAAAAATACCACAAAAATCTATCAAAAGTTAAAAGCCCATCAAATATCCACCAGACCATGAAACTTTCCGCATGGCATTTTTTGCCCACCATTTCCCCATAATTTCACCATGTCCCCATATATTTCATCATATTTCCCCATAATTTCATCATATGTCCCCATATATTTCATCATATTTCCCCATGATTTCATCATATTTCCCCATATATTTCATCATATTTCCCCATAATTTCATCATATTTCCCCATATATTTCATCATATTTCCCCATGATTTCATCATATTTCCCCATATATTTCATCATATTTCCCCATAATTTCATCATATGTCCCCATATATTTCATCATATTTCTCCATAATTTCATCATATTTCCCCACAATTTCATCATATGTCCCCATAATTTCATCATATTTCCCCATTAATTCATCATATTTCCCCATAATTTCATCATATTACCCCAATAATTTCATCATATTTCCTCATAATTTCATCATATTTCCCCATATATTTCATCATATTTCCCCATAATTTCATCATATTTCCCCATAATTTCATCATATTTCCCCATAATTTCATCATATGTCCCCATAATTTCATCATATTTCACCATTAATTCATCATATTTCCCCATAATTTCATCATATTTCACCATAATTTCATCATATTTCCCCATAATTTCATCATATGTCCCCAAGATTTCATCATATGTCCCCATAATTTCATCATATTTCCTCATAAGTTCATCATATTTCCCCATAAATTCATCATATGTCCACATAATTTCATCATATTTCGCCATAATTTCATCACATTTCCCCATAATTTCATCATATTTCCCCATAATTTCATCATATGTTCCAATAATTTCATCATATTTCCCCATAATTTCATCATATGTCCCCATAATTTCATCATATTTCCCCATAATTTCATCATAGTTCCCCATAATTTCATCATATTTCCACATAATTTCATCATATTTC
>Ga0126342_10011388_pt1 | contig 15889 bp, 11 predicted proteins | sample Cyp1metagenome_FD_92528 | JGI IMG/M metagenome (GOLD analysis project Ga0126342, IMG submission 92528) | Coral microbial communities from Lord Howe Island, Old Settlement Bay, Australia - Cyphastrea 1 metagenome | ecosystem: Host-associated > Invertebrates > Cnidaria > Coral ... | reverse complement strand
GGAAAAACACAGTGTTAGGCGACTTTCCCACTTTTTCGCGCACCTGGATCTTCTTTCTTCTGGGACTTTTTCTTTTTTGATCTTCTTTCTTCTTCTCTTCTCTTCTCTGACTCTTCCCATCTCTGCTTTTCATCTGTCCATTTTGTCGGAAGTTTGACTTCTAAACTATATTCTATTATTACTAGATCCTTGGGTGAAAGCCATGTGTGAGGTCTAAAATAGTTTATTGGCTTGATTCTTTACTGTTTTGTTCGTGTGTTCGCGGTTCGTGTGGCTCCTGCGGCACCAAGCCTTGGTGGAACGCGAGCACTGCCACGTTGCCAAGTCTTGCCGAGAAAATGGCCTGACCACGGCGACTGCGTCGGCATGATGGCCATGGGAATCCAATCGATGATTCTCATGGGATTGCAACATATTCCAACTGGTTTTAGATTGTGTTCACAGTTCACAGTCGAACAACTCTGGATGCATTTTGATAGCCAACATCATGCACATTGAAGCCCGTGCCTCCGCACCACGGCTGGATCCCCAAAGCATCGGCTTCCTCTTCGCTGCGAGACCTGTGGAATTGTACAGAAACAAAGGCGGCGTAGTCCCAGCAACAGATTTGAAGTAAATGCACACTCAAGATGCTCAAGAATCATCAAGAAATTCAAAAATGTGCAATGAAGTAATGCTGTTGCATTCTTCCATCATCTTCATTAATACTTGAAGATCTTGAAGCACCTTGAAGCTGCTTTATGAGATGTCTGTGAGAAGCTTGCAGTTAACCCCTGCCTTGGGTGTGTCTTCTGCTGTGCGCGGGTGTGGCTTTGCACCACGCGAGAAGGCAGGGAATCCTTTCGGCAATGCTGAGGTGGATTTTAGACCAAGGAAGTGCTTGCAAAAGAGGTGGAAGTCCTTCCGCACCACAATGTCAGTTATCTTTCTCGTTAAGTCACCCTCGGCAACTGTGCAGCACAGCATCAGTTTACCTCCGGCTTATCTCCAACATAGCAGAGCTAAGCCATCCTACTTGTGGGGCTGTTTAGTTGTCTCGTTGATTCTGAGCGGGGTCAATCAAAGTGTGCACAAGCAAGTTACTCACAGTGGCTGCCCAAAGCACTCCTGGAGTAACTGGCGACAGGCAAAAACCTCAGTTCTCACATGTTGGCTCCAGAGAAACAAGCACTGACCCTTCGACAGGGGCGTATTGTGTGTGTGTGTGTTCTGCGATGTGCTTCCCACAGGGCCTCAGAGTCGCACCAACCCTCGTCTCCTCAAGAAGCAGCTGATGTTCTGCACCATTGCCATGACAGAGCGCAGGGCGCTAAGCACTGCACCTGACACTGGCGTGAGTCAGTGTTTGAGTTCCTGGCTTCCACCCAGTGACAAGAATGAAATGAAAGACTATGAAAATCTATGAAAGACATATACAGTAGTCCTTGTTAATCCCTGTTGATTATTGAGGTTCAGCATGGTTTGGACTTCTGTGCTGTTGTTTTGTTGTTTTGGTGTGATTCCATTCGCACTATATAATGCAGCTACTTCCTGGAGAAAAAATTGATTATCATGAAAAATGGGTGGTATGTTCCTATGCAGTCTCGTAAGAAGCCTGTACAAATGCAGGATCACTTTGCCTGAAGGGATTTAAAAAAAGAAACAGGAAACATCGGGAAACGCTACCCCATCCACCCCCTCGTTTGTGCAGTTGGCCTGCAACCAGCAAATTCAGGATCATCTTCTCCCGCTGCTGTCCAAGGTCCAAGAAATCCACGGCAAGCAATAACAGGAGGGTAACCTAGCGTGCAAAAGGTATGACCGTGTGGAGGATTGACAATCGGATGAATTACATTCAATTACAACGTAAATGTACCATAGCACGTGCAAGTAAATGCACTGGATGCAAAGAATATGTTATACATTGATCGTAACTATATATACATATGGTATCCGTGTGTGCACGCAACATATCACAATGATATTAATAATCAATAATAATCAATCTGTGTCAACACGTAGTACATATGCTGTGTGACACGTGTGTATGTACCACGGAGTCACTGTCCAGCCCGCATTTGAAAGTCGGTCGGGCTCAGCAAGCGCTGAACTGTTGATCCAAGTGGCTAAATGTCCAGAAGCCGCTCCCCAACGTGCCATGTGCAAACAGAGACCTGCATCCTGCAATTTGCATCCTACCCTTCAAAAGAACAGCTTGCGACTGCTGCTCTCACTAGCATGCCATTCGTGTTCATTTGTTTCATGGGCACAACCGGTCCCAAGACCTCCAGTACGTGACGAGCTAGCTGATCTGGTTCATCTGCTGAGCTGCCACCTTCCAGCTCGATAGCTGTCCCCATCGTATGCAACATCAAAGTAGCGAGTACGAGTACGACAAAAGCAGCAAAAATTGTAAAACTCCACCAAATCAATTCAGCCCATGCTGGCACCCGGCCACACGTGTGCGACGATACAGCTAACTAAAATTCACTCGTCTGAAAACGACCGATGTAGGCAACATACACCTCAGCAAGACTTTTGGAGTCATATGTCAAGTCGAATCTACTGCGATCTACCGTCTGGCAGTTGAGAATAGCTAAATAAATCAATAATTAATCTATATAAATAAATATATATATATACACTGTCCAGATCCTTACAGGTTATATAGATTAATCAGGTTGACAGGCGGCAGAATTATGTTGTCACAAGCGTTTTACCTCAGCATTTGTGCTGCGGAAGTTACCATGGGCACTATGCTTTGAGCTAGGCCACCATCGGTTCCAGACGCAAAAAGAATGCCTTGGCTTCGATTTCATGGAACTTCTGGCAAACCAACAGCACCAGTTCCTGTTGAAGCAGAGCAGCCGATTGTGGCAAACAATGACAAACAGAATAAAGCCATAATAAAGCCACAGCATTGTAGTCTTGACTAAGGCTGCGAAACTTGTGCCAGGGCGCGCTCGTTGAGGTACAGACATGCTCTTGCTGGTAGACCGCCATAGGGCAGCAAAAGCCACGATACAGACAGGCTGTTTGCTGTCGCGGTCGCCACGCTCGCCCTCAGGGGGCAAACATTCCAGTCACTTCGAAAGTCTGACTCTGACCAGGTCATTTCATGTCATCTCTGCACCCTCTATGGGGCACAACTTGGCAATTGAACCTAAGGCTAAGTCTATACTCCGGGCAGGATTGAAATAAGGAAAAAAGTGGAAAATGAAGCCAAGAAAAAGGCCGGTCCAAATTTCTGCCAGGTACCAACTCACGCAATCCGATGGGAAAACGCACGTCCTGGATGAATCGTCTGGCATTGAGGGCAAGTACCAATCCTGCCGCTTGACAACCTGTCACAGGCATGATCCAGCGCTAGGCCAAGAAAGCTGTGTAAATCATGCACGCAACAATACTACATCGTAAATCCTCGCGATCCATGACTCAATACTGTGACATGATATCATCCTTTATCGTCTTTTATCATTTATATTCATTTATCATCTCGTCAATGCTACACTACCCAGCCCAGTGCATCTCAATGTGCGTCCCAACCTGAAAGACTACGCTGCTGCTCCGATGCCAAATGCCAAGAGATGCCAAAGCACCCAACATAGGTCTTGCCAATGCCCTAACAAAGTCTGGTAACAGGAAATGCCGAACGTTTTTGAAGCTTTTTGCTTCCTTGTAGCTGTTTGCTAAAGTGTTTTTCGCTGTCTGTAGAGCATAAGACTTCTCAGCTTCGAGCTTGTAGCTGAGCACATCTGGATCCACTGCTAGGTGTTCGTGCCTGGCTCGACAACAAGCAATCCAGTCATATCCAGTCGGTTCTGCACTTTGGCAGAAAATGTGGAGCACGATGGGGCACCTGCCTGCACTCTGAAAAGGATGGAGTTGCTACGAAGCGCGACAACTTCACGTCGCTAGGGCAGGCGAGCGAAACAGCCCAACCTGGGAAGTCGAAGGATCATCTCAAATGAAAACAGAATTAATTATAAATAGTTCAGACGTGTTCAAACATTGACAAAACTTTTAAAACATCAAAATCAAACCCAATCGTTCATATGTCGCAAATGTTGTGAGAATGTTGTAGGCTTATCCAAGAGGCGTGGCAATGAATTGTGAGCCCGGTAAGCGAAGCCTCCCATCAGCGCAGCGGCTAGTAGAATTGAGACAGCAGCGGCCTAAACTGAGAGGCTGAGACCATCCTAGGATAATTTGACAAAGTAAATATCACAGTTCATCAATTATCACTGGTAAATATCACAGGATATCCTAAATGATAACTGAACTGGTAAATATCACAGTTCACTTTTTAGTTCATCACTTAGTTCATCACGTTGATAGTTGGCATATATGTCACAATATGTTCATGAAGGTCATTGAAGGTCTTCAAAACCCTCCCAACACCATCCTTCCTATGGAATAGCTCTAGCAATCTCCAGCACCCGGTCTGAGCAGCAAAGAATACCAGTGCGGTGCCCGTCCAGCGAACAGTCTGATGCCAGGCGTTGTGCTCGCTCCTAGCGCTCGAAGGAGGCGGCCACAAATGCCGTGGCGGTGTGCGACATGTCGGTGTGACACTTGAGTTTTAGAAAGGTATGCGCAATAGTTATAGACAGAGTTATCCCATAATCAAACATATCATATCATAATAACATATAATCTAATAATATATCATAATATATCATAGTCTAACAAGCATTCAGCCAGAATAAGCCAAGTGTCTCTGCGATTTCTTTGTTCCGGGTGCAGTGCAGTTCGGGCCAAAAGTCGTTGGCCAGCTCCAGCTGAAAGGACATGCCAGCCATCAGCACAGCATGCAGGAAGAGAATCACCAGCTGCTCCAGCACCTGAATCGGCCACGCAACGCCACTAGATGTTGTTGAAGCTGTTTATGGGGATGTAATGGGATGTATTTAGCTGTTTGGAAACAAAGCACCTGGAAGTATATGAAGAATGATTTCACATAAATTCAAGAAAGTATGGAATGATGAAATCCAGCTTCTGACCAACTTCAGTGTCGGGCATTTCAGGTTGTGCCTGGTGGCCTATGGTGAGTTGAGTAACTGCACTGGTGAGATGTGGCCTCTGTGCCCCACACCTGCCCAAGGACACCGGCAGTTGCATAGTGGAGGAGCGGCACACCCATGCGCAATGATACAGCTTGGCGGCCAAGGGCCAGCAAAGAGTACACATCCTCGGAGCCACTTGAGCTGGGGAAGTTTGTCTGCCTTCTGGACATGCATTCCAACCCGAAGAAAACACTGTAGTAGTTAAATCCACGACTAAGATCAAGGAGGCGATTTGGTGGAGAAGCACATGCAGATTCATCTTCCAGCATATGCTCGTCAATCTCTCGGCTCTCCATCTGCCATCTGTCCATCAAACCAATTACCTCTCTATGTCTGTCTGTCGTTTCATCCTGCTTTATCTCTTCCTGTCCAGGCCTATATATTTGTCATTTTCAGCATGACCCTATCATACCGTAGCCTATCGAAATGAGTCAAAATCACACACCAAAACTGATGATCAGCTAGTCTTGTTCGTGGTATCACTAGAACAACCAAACTGCGACCTTGCCAGGAGACTAGCAAGACCAACAGCAAGGTAGCTACAGCAGCGCCAAGCGCGAAGGCTGCTGCACCCAAGCGATGGAAACCCGGCGTTGCAGCAGAGAGAAGCTGATGCAACTTGGAGAACACAGGCTGAAGATGGCCCCAGAGGGCCACATGGAATTTGTATCCGGTTGGCTCTATCGCTCTCGCTCTCTCTCTCTCTCTCTCTATCTCCAGCCAATGTGAATAAGGTCCACAACAGCAAAGTAACGATAGGAAGCTGCCAGGAGTTCTATTCCTAATTGTACTCAACTTCCTTCTGGAAGTGCACCAGAACAGCAGTCATTGCCGGCGCCATGGCGCACTCTCAGTTGTTGCAAACGGCTGAGTCCATGACCAAAACATCCGCATGAAGTAGGCCATGGGCGACGTCCAAAATGCCCTGCATGATTGTGCCTGCAGTGCCACACTTTCTAAACTTGTGAACCTGTGTCAACTTGAAAGACCTAGTAACAATTAGTAACGCTACAAGGTTTCTTAGCACCAGTCGCAACATGTGAGCTGTGATATTCGACGCCAAGTTGCTACATATTTCGCAGTGGACTGCCAAGGTCTCAGCGAGGCAAGGACTGGATACAACACTGAGACGTCGATCACTTCATGTGAACCCAAAACACCAAGCATCCACCTGTTTAGCGTATGTAAGCTTTCTGCATGCATGCGGTGCATGTATCTTATCTTATATATATATATGTGTGTGTGTGTGCTTATCTATATTTATATTTTCATTTATATGTATATATATGTGTAAATATATATGTATATGTGTGTGTGTATTCAATATGAATACACACACACACGCACACACGTGTATATATACATGCATACATTACATCACATTACATTACATACCATTACATACCATTGCATACCATTACATATCATTACATACAATTACGTAAATTACATACCATTACATATCATTACATACAATTACGTAAATTACATACCATTATATACATACATTATCATACATTTAAATACCATTGCATACATTTACATACCATTACATACACTTACATATCATACCATACCATACCACGCCATTCCACACCATACCACGCCACTCCATGCCACACCACACCACACCAAACCATACCAGACATACAGCTATCCAAAAGAATAGAAAGCGTAGTTCATCACTACTATTTTAGTACGATTTTGCTTTTCTATACATCTGTTTTTTTGGGGGCGGGGGGTGTATTAGGTACGCACCTTCATATATGCATTTGCAAACAGATGCGCATGATACTTCCCTGTACTTTCAGGTCACCTAGAGCATTCAGTTCATCTAGAACATTCTAGACTAATTATATACTGTATTACTTTACTAAACTTTACTATGTACGCATTTGAAATCTTTACTTTTGCTTCCCAGTGCACCTGAACCACCCAAGATGATCCAAGGATGTGACGAGTGGCAGATGGCAAATCATCAGACACTCTGTGGGAAAATGCTGTAGCGTTGCTCACCACCAGCGATGTCCCTCGACCCAACACACTGCCTGAATTGCAAGGGCTGCAAGGGCGTGGATTCATGATTTCAACCAATCATGTCTTCCAGCGTGACTTTCTTGTCGTTGACAAGATGCAGGGCTGGTGCTTCTCGATTACAAAGAAATCAAAGCCAGGATTGGACATCCAAGGGCAGAAAGGCCCAGCACCATCATAGAAAATATCCTTGATCGCGTGAGATTCCAAATGTTCCAATATTCCCATGATGATCTCATCCCAATATAGTGAATAATCGTGCTAAAACCTCCCAGTGTGCATGAGCATAAAACAACCATAGAAGTGGTAATAATCATAATGTCAGTGCTGCAAATCAGAATATCTGGTGATATTTATTAATCCAACAATAATGAATATGATATGATCAAAAATTGCTAAATAAATATATATTTATATATATTTATACATAGCCCTCCGCTCACCTCTTTTGCAGTCTGCACACTCTTCAAGCTTCTGGGGTCGATCGCGCCATGGAGTGCCAACAGTGAAGAAGGTGCAGCTCGGAAGCCTGTATATCATTCAAAAACATACTGGCACTGCAGCTTCACTAACAAGTGGCACCTCCCCTTTCCGGGATGGGCTGGGCTGGGCCCAAATTTTGCTGTGAGCAACGGGAAATGTATGCAGAGACATACATAGCCCTCCGCTCACCTCTTTTGCAGTCTGCACACTCTTCAAGCTTCTGGGGTCGATCGCACCATGGAGTGCCAACAGTGAAAAAGGTGCAGCTCGGAAGCCTGTATATCATTCAAAAACATACTGGCACTGCAGCTTCACTAACAAGTGGCACCCCCCCTTTCCACTTTTAAAAGGAGCCGTCACCTTGAGTACGTGCGTACATGGTTGGCTTAGCCAGGTGACTGCAGACACAGAGGGTAAAAAGAGGCTGCACTACGTATCTTTGATCTGCAGTGTTCCGGGAGTTTCGCTAAAAGGCTTTCTGCCGCCAGCTCTTGGAGGTAACTTTCCAAAGTACTTTGAGACACCAGTCGTATTCGCCACATGATGTCTTGGATAGGTTCTCCACGTTTGTAGGCCAAAATTGCCCCACCTCCTCGCACCCCTGCCGGGGTGGGTCGTTGAGTCTTTGGAACAGCCAGTGTATCTAAGATCTTTTCCCAACGCCGGCGAAAAGCTGAAGCAGAGTGGGGAAAGAGCCGGAGGCTAAAGTCCAGCGGCCCAAAGAATCTCTCCAGCACCTTAATGACCTGCTCATTGGAGATCTTCAGATGCTGAACTCGGCCTTTTCCACGTCTAAAGGTCTTGGGTTTCTTGACTCGCACAAAGGCCACTGGCCGGCTGTTGTCAAAAACGTCACTTGGTAGTACTAAATCTTCCCGAGTTGCTTGCAGGACCTCGCCTATGCGAGCTATGCCCTCAACAGCTAGGAGAAGGGTTGCAGCAAAACGCTTCCAGCGCCAGCACATGGCAATGCTGAACATCGCTTTGAATAACAGCTCAGGAAGCGGTCTTCGATGTTTCAGCGGTTGGACTTCTTCCCATTGAGTCAGGACCCTCCAAGCGGGACCCAGATGCTGACGCATGCTAGCAAAGTTCTGCTGCACTAGCACCAGTAAATGACGGAACTCATACAAAGGGGCCCCTTCCAAAAACAAAAACTTACCGTAGTTTGACAAAACAGCAGTAGCCACCTGGGGGCAAAGAAAAAGCTGTGCCGCGGCTTCTGGACTAACTTGTCCTGCCACCCATGATTGAAAACTTCCCCAAACCCGTTCTTGCAAGTGGCGCGTCTGATTGCTTACCAGTTGCACCGTTTCTAGCTCAGCTAAAGAGCGAGGCTGCCGCTGGGCTGGTCTCTGAGGTCCCGGGTGAGAAGCTTCGCCTACCCGTTCATTGCACTTTGCGCAAGACGCAATGCGCAGCTTCAGCTGCTTGCTGCACAAGCCCATACGCATTCCCATTGCTGAGGCCAGGTCAGAAGAAAGAGCTGAAGGATAAGTCTGTGCGACTCTGGTCCAACACACTCGGTGGGCCGCTGAATGGCCCCGCAGCTGCAAATGGCTATGTCCTCCAAGGCATAAGACCCTGACATCCTGTAAACATGTATTGGTGAGGATCCTAGTTCTCTTCCTCCAGGGTGTTGCATACCTGCACTGGTCAAATCGAAAGGCTTTGCTAGGACTGCACAAACCTGAATGTAGCCATGCTGGTAACAGCCAGAGAAAAGAACCGTCTGGATTCTCCAACCAGTACGCCAAATCCTTGCTGACAAAAATCTCCAAGAGACTAAACAGGAACTCGGCATGCTTATTTCCCTTAGCCACTTTCTCAGCCATGTTTCCTGTCAAATCAGGTCTTCCTTCTGGCCACGCAGCGCTACGCACTGCGGGGGTGACAGCTCGAGAAAAAGAGCAACATTCTGGTGCAGCTCCCAAACCAAGAAAAAGGTCTTGAGTTGCTAAATCTCGTAAAAGCTTTTGCAATTCAGGGTCAAGGAGGTCCTGTTCAGCACCATATGAGAAATCCACCGTCAGCACCCAAACATGGAAACGCTTACTGATTGCCTTTGCAGTCCCAGCAGCTCCGCTGTAGAGATCCAGCACTCCGCGCCGTTGAAACAACGACGGATCCATAGTGGTGGGTGCCCTTTTTCCGCCAGGTAGAAGGAAAACATGCCCAGGAATCTTCTGCAACGCTCTCCGCTGTTCAGCCGTCAGCAGCGGCGATCTCGGATTCTCAGCCATGGCAGCATGTGAACGGTCTACGTGCGGGGGGAGCTCTAACGAGCTAGGTGTCTTACTACCTGCTACTACCTCTATACCTTGGGGAGGAGCTACCCCTTGACCTAACATCTCGGGAGGAGCTACCCGACAACCCTGGTTGGCCTTTTCAGTCCCGCCACTGGTGGGCGGTGCCTCAGTGAGGTCTTGATGGCTCTTGATGCTCTCTTGTTGCTCTCTTTTTTGTTCTTTTTTGTTCGTTACCTCTTCACTCCTGGTCCTACTGTCTGTACAAACTTCGGCACTACATGCAGACCTAGAAAAAGATGAATCCTGTACACGCAGGGAGTCACTGTCAAGACAGCCGTTTAATTCAGAGCTACTCTGTACATCAGCTACTGCCTTCTCCAAAAATTGTTTCATCCGTTCGGGTTTTTGCACCCGCTTCAGTTTCTCCACATGTTCCACTACTGCCTGCTTCTCCAAAGGTTGTTCTTGCAGAAAATCTAAACCGGCTACACGCAGTGGGTCATAGCCTTGGGCTCCAAGCCACTGATCTAAACCACTGAATTCACCATCTAAAGCTGCTCTCAACCACTCAGGCGTAGGTTGTTCTGGGACTCGTATAGCTTGTCGTCGTGTTGGGTCGTCGCTTGCATTGGCCAAAGACGGCACAAAACCATAATTGCCATACAGGCCCCCTCCAAGCAAGGTGGCTAAGCTCCGCTGTAGACGCCGGTTCAGATGGGGAGAAGATGATCGCCCCTTCAACACTGCAGCTAGCGCAACTTGTGAATCTGAGCCCAGTAAGTAGCGCACATCTGAGCGCTGACTGGTCAAACTCTCTTCTACCTCCAGGATGCTCTCCAATTCCAGCAAGTTGATGTGCCGCTTGCGGCGTACACGTCGTCGTAGGAACAACTGATACTGCAAGGTCTGAGCAACTGCAAGCCACAATGGATGGCTGACTAGAGGGACCCCATCTGGCAGCTCTTCCTCAACAAAAAGCTGGCCGTAGTTGCGGCACCACACCTTCCATGGTGACAGCAGGCGGCTCCAGGCTCCACGGGTCAGCGCATGCCTCTGCAGCTCCTTTGCAAAAACTTTGCTCACCTTGCAGCTCACTGCAGCTTTGAACTCCTCCGATGCATCAGACAAAAACACTTGCTCCAAGCTCCCAGCTCTTAGATCCGTCACGGCCAAGGGTGACAAAACAGCCAGCAGCCACAGCTCATCTATTAAGGGAGGTGACAGCCGCACAATAGCTGTTGCAGGCCTCCCTTGCTGCGCTACATAGATCTCATCCAACAAGCACATCATGCGCTTGCGGCATTGTAGTATTGCTACCCCAGAACCAGCTAAGATCTCCAGGAGCTCCACTGTGGCATGCTGAATGCGGGCAGTCCGCAAAGTCAACTCGATCAAAGGAACAAGTTTCTTGCAAGAAGACCTCACGGTGCCGTTCAGCCCATCTACAGACGCCCCCAAATTTCAGCATGGTCACTACCAGAGAAGGTCTTTTGCGGGTGTGCTGCAAGGCCCCTTTGAGAGTATTCTTCACACATGCCCAGCAGCCGTCGTTTCCCTTCTGTAGGCGCTGCAGGGTCAAGGAACCGCGGCACCTTCTCCGCAAACAAGATATCATCAATGACAATGCCACATGCTAAAAGACCCCGGGGAGCGCGGCTATGTATGGTAAGAAGTTCTTCTGCTGCAATGAGACCAGACTGCATACCTAGAAGAACATGTGCACCTTGTCCTAGTTCTACTGCATTGTTGTCTCCCATAGCCATTGTACTCAAACAAGGGTAAAACACATCTCCAGCCAACGTAGAGTCAAAACAGTTGAATTCACTTGCTTGAGCAAAAGACAGGGGAAAACGAAAAGCACTCCGATAAGCCCGTTGCTTTGTCACTCGAAAGCAGTAGTAATAATCCCTAAGATCTGTGCCGTGAAGCATGAGACGATTTGCAGGCTCCAACTCAATTTGAAGCAGGGCTGACACAGCTCCTAAAGTTTGCGTGTACGTCCGCAAAGTCTGCTCTAAGCTGTTTGGAGGACGAGCATCCACGATCAGTCTGTCTTTCAAGCTGTCCTTCACCAGTGCAAAAGCTCCGCACAAATGGTTTTTTCTCACCTGGGATGCCGGGGCCAGTCTCAGTCGCTGGTGGTGGTCCAAAAATTTGAATAAAGACATTGCTTCATCAAACGAACCATGAACTCGTACTTTAGGCGGCTCATCAGCTTCCGATGCCAACATAGCCAGACTAATAGGGTCCCTATACACAGTGCTATGAGGTTCAGAATACAAAGCAGTAGGGTCGAACTCCGGTCGCCCTGCAGGAAAAGATAGCCGACTCACCTCCACCTTTTTGGCAACGATGGAGGCAGACTGAGGCATATGGCCAACAACTTCACCAGGCGCACCCAGTTCGTGTCCTAACATGGAGAAACTTGAGGAGGACTTGACGTGACTCCGTACTTGATCATATCCATCTGTGCAAAGTGCCGCTGCAGCTTCGTGCAGCTGACAAAGGGTGAAATCCAAGCTCTCTACCTTTGAGGCATTCCTTCCCATTTCGCGGAAGGTCACCGTCTGGGTGTGATGCACCTCGGTCACAAGACGTTCAAAACGTCTCACCACTTTCCATTGCTGGGCCGATAGGGGCCGATGCAGAGCCATCTGCCGAGGCGCTGTCTTGGGACGCCCCATATAGAGCCAGGAGAGTGCTGACACCACTAGGTTCAGCAGTTTCCGCAAAGCCCGCTTTGAAAAAGACAAATCAGCAAAGTCAGCCCCTTCTCTACTCCAACACTCTGGAAAAGGTATCGGCATCGGCCAAACGGTAGGAGCTGTGCTTCCCTCAACAGGAGGCAGGAGGTCCTGCATTGACTGCAAAAACTTGGCAAACGGAGCATGGCTTTTCAAAATCCATCTGCTCATTGAATTCCAAATCTTCAGGACGTCTGAAGATGGAGCGCCAGCACCGGGCACTCTAGGGGCCGAAGGTTTCTGCTGCTCAGCTGTAGTCGCTCCCTCACGACCGCCCCTTTCAGGAGCAGCAGTCATAGTGCTCACCCGTCCGCAGCTCCTGCGGACGGGGAGTTCTCGGTCCCCTCCTTTTTGCCTTTCTTGCCGGTCTTGCCCTGGCCCTTTGCTGCCGTGTCGTTCTTGGTGTCTTTGCCGCTGGGCTCTTCGGCCCGCTTGCCTTTCCCACCAAGCTTTGCTTTCTTCTCCTGGTACTCCGCCAGATCCTTGAGCTTTGCCAGAAAGAGCTCCACCCACCTGGGATCCAGAAGCTGAGAGTGCTGCAATTCCCACGGTTCTGGTGGGGTGTGCTGACTGAATGCGCTGAAGGGCGGCGGGTTTTCTAGAGTGGCCTCGCTCGCTAAGAGCCACCCGCCCCTGTCGCAGCGATGCTGGTCCATAACTGCTACTGCCAGGGCGGCACGAGCCCGTGCCTCTGCAGTTTTCCCATGCCGCAGGCAATCCCAAATTCCTGCCATCAGCCAGGCTGGTCGCACGCTGGAGGCATAGTTTTGGATCTTTGAGCGATGCTCTACCCAGCCTCGCGCGCTGACTAGACTCACGCCTAGGCCTGGGGCAGAGCCACTGCGCTCCCAGTCTGCTTGCAGCTGCTTCTCGGTTGCCTCGTAGATGAGCTCGGGGTTGGCGGTCAGCGTCTGCTGGAGAGTTCGTAGGGCGGCCGCCTTGCTTCGAGACGACCCACCAACATCGCGCTGAGAACCACTTCCTTCTGCTCCATCCAATAAGGCTTCCAGGCCTTTGCTCTTCCGGCTCTTCTTCTCTTTTCTCATGTCCGTGACAATCTTGGACAGGTGGATCACTGCTTTCTGCAGGGGGGCGGCCGACCCAGAATCTTCGGCCCCTTCCTCCTCGTCCTCTTCGCCTGAAGAGTCGGAAGTCTCTGCAGTCCGTAGTGTGGTAGGTGCTGGTGCTGGTGTACGCAGGGCAGACTTTCGGCCGAGGCCGGGAGGTTGCAGCAGCTTTCCAAACTCGGCCACAGTAGAAGGGTCGAGACCTGAAGCCAAAGCCTGTTGCATTAGCATAGGGTCTAAGCCGCCAGCTCCAGTAGGAGGAACTTTTGCCGTGGCACCAGCGCTTCTTGCCCCTCCACCTGAGGTGAGGCCCCCAGACGGAGCTGGAGGGCCTGGTGGTAGCTGCAGTCCAGTCACCATCTTGAGCAGTTTCTCTAAGCCAGCTTCCATCTTGCCCATGCGTTCTTCTATGTCGACCATGCCAGACTGTGGGTCGGCGGCGGACTCGGCAGAGAGGAAAGTAAAATGGTCGCGACCTACTGCTACCAGGGCCTCTGCAAAAGGTTCGAGAGGGACACCACTCTCGTCCACACCAAAACTCATCTCTGCGTCCTCGTCTCCGCCAAACACCACATGATCCTCTAGCCCAGTTGCCAAAAGGCCCAACCATAGGTGCAGGGAGGCCTCGTCTCGCGCAAGCGCCCGATCTCCCGGCTCGCATGCTTTCACTGCCACACGCACTGCCTTCTTCAAGGTATCTGCCGGAAGGAACCTGTTTCTCTTCAACCGATGCCAAGCACTGTCAGGAAGAGCTACCAAAACTGATTGGTCCACCGCGCACACTGAGATGCACGCCACGGTGGTGGGAGGCTCTGCCACTGTCAAAACTCCCACTACGTAGTCGTAGTTGGTCTCTGTGCCTGAGAACACAAATTGTTCACGGAGGCCGGAGAGCTCAGGCTCTTCTCCGCCCCCAAGGCTCTCCTCAATCATTGCCCTCTAAGAGAGGGCGGCAGCTGCAAGCCTGCAGCCTCAACACAAATCACTGCCTCGGTCTTTGTGGGGAGGCCGATGAACACCGAATCACCTGGTTCACCTCGATGAAAACAAAGATCCTTTGCAGCCTTCCAGCTGGAGAAAAACAAAGGAGGATTGTGATCGTTGCCGTGGATGTCTCGGCAAACCAAATAAAAACGTGAAGCCAAATCAATCCGTTCCCGTCCAGATGGCCCCCTGGGCAGCCCAGAAAGAGCTCGGCGCAGCCACTGGCCGATAGAACGGCAAATCTCTTCTCGTGCAGTCCCCACACAATACCCCGCTATACGGGATTCCCCGCCCGCTATACGGGACTCCCCACTAGGTAAGGTATTGGAGTTGGGGGCAGGTTGTTCAGTGATCAAAGAAAAATCACTAACTGAGTCCTGAGCAGCAGAACCCTCCAAAGCCTCCACTCGCCCACGCAGAGCCCCCACCTCCAGCCGCAGAGATGCAAGCTCACGCTCCAGCCGCTGCACCACAAGGTCGGATGCAGTCACCTTAGAGCTCATGCAAGACGGTAGGGTGCCTCTGGATTTCGACGGGCCAGCTCACCAAGGCGGGTCCTGATCCACACCCTCCACGTTTGCCGCAGGAGGTAAAGCAAATCCAGCAGGGGCCCAATGCTTAATCCCACAGCTATCCCAATCACCAGTGATACCAAATCAAGCCGTTCAGGGAGTTCAATGATAGGGATTTCAGGCAATTCAGGGCACAAGGGACAGCCTGGGCAATCAGGAAGAGGAGGGGTGGATCGGAGCAGCTCGCTGAGCACGCGAAAGCCTATGGCAGTAAATGATCCGGAGGCAGCGCCAACGGTCAAGGCTCTATCCATAAGCTTAATCCCAAATTTTGCTGTGAGCAACGGGAAATGTATGCAGAGACATATTATTGCATATTATTATATATAATCATACATGTTTAGATACACATCCTATTATGCAAATAAATCAGGAAAATTACACGAGCCCGTTTTTGCAGCTGAGAGGCGATGAAAGAGGCCTCCGCCACGCCTTGTTGTGGATGGCAAGCACGCCTGCCCTCAATCAACGGACCCATTGAGAAGGCTGCATGGGTAGTAGACCTGCTCCAGAAATTTTCAGAAATCTCTAGAAGTGGACAAAGAAATTGGTGCAACATTACCAATTTTCACAAGGATTGACAAACGGCCTCCCAAAGCGTCCTGCAACATGTTGGGTCAACCGTAGGGGTTTGCCGAAGCAAACAAGGTTTCTGAGCTCGTGACCATTGGGTGGGTGGGGGGCATGTTAACGTTCATTGCGACTGCTAGG
>Ga0126342_10011387_pt1 | contig 15890 bp, 10 predicted proteins | sample Cyp1metagenome_FD_92528 | JGI IMG/M metagenome (GOLD analysis project Ga0126342, IMG submission 92528) | Coral microbial communities from Lord Howe Island, Old Settlement Bay, Australia - Cyphastrea 1 metagenome | ecosystem: Host-associated > Invertebrates > Cnidaria > Coral ... | reverse complement strand
TTTCGTGCCATCTTGTTGGCACTGCCCCGCGCCTCAAGAGAGAAATAGAAAAGAAGGAGAGAGCAAGAGGGCAAGAGAGCAAGAGGGCAAGAGAGCAAGAGGGCAAGAGAGAATGTGAAGATGAGAAGATGTGAAGATGTGAGGATGTGAAGATGTGAGGATGTGAAGATGTGAGGATGTGAAGATGAGCAGATGTGAAGATGAGCAGATGTGAAGATGAGCAGATGTGAAGATGAGAAGATGTGAAGATGTGAGGATGTGAAGATGTGAGGATGTGAAGATGAGCAGATGTGAAGATGAGAAGATGTGAAGATGAGCAGATGTAAAGATGAGCAGATGTGAAGATGAGAAGATGTGAGGGTGTGAAGATGTGAGGATGTGAGGATGAGAAGATGTGAAGATGAGAAGATGTGAAGATGTGAAGATGAGAAGATGTGAGGATGAGAAGATGTGAAAATGAGAAGATGTGAAGATGAGAAGATGTGAAGATGTTTTACAGACCCCCACTATTGGAAGAACCCTGCGCTCAGACGCTCTCGGGAAAAAGATGGTATGTAGGATATATCTATAGTCCCAGGGGGCTATAAACCAACCTCTAGCTGGGTGGCACCGCCTTACAGGTATCTTGGGAAACGTTTGATGAGTTTACAGTGACAGAACCAGCAAGATTGAAGTTAGCTTTATATATATATATATATGTGTGTGTGTGTACATAGTAGAATCATATCAAAAAAGTGGTGGATTACATTCCCTATCTTTTTTTGGGGTCAGCAAGATGAATAAGTGTTGTAGGGCATTTTAGGGGGGCCACGATATTTTACCCTGGGTTAGGTAATTACAATGTCCCATGCTGGTAGCAAAGTGGGGCCCCCTTGAACATTCCATTTCGCTGGTCGGCCATTTATCCTCTAAGAAGCCTTGGCCCCAAAAAAGGGCGATCCAATAATAAGGGTTATCTAGTACGATTAAGGCCATGCTGCCTTACTAACTTAAGTTTCAGGGACCACCATTGAACATGATGAATTGGGCGGGCCTTGCCCACGACACCAAGGCTGAGTGTATGAAATCCCCATGAGCCAAACATGCTTCAAGGCTATCCGTTGGTGATTTGAGATGGCAATTGAAATTAGCCCCCCATCAATTTTTAACATCAGTTAATATCTTTCAACGGAAACTATGGGATGATGATAGTCTACCAGTAGTACCGCACAAGGCGGTGGCGGAAGGTGTAAAAAAAGGACACTATAGGAGAGGTGAGTTGCTGTGATGCATGGATGGCAGAGCGAGAACACTGATGGACCGAAAGGTGGTTGGAGTTGTGTTTCTTGGAGTGGTTGCAATGGTGGCAGTGGTCACCTCACCCACAACTGCTGGATGTAGTGTGGTGCAGTGCAGCTGTAGTTGTAGTTGTAGCGTAATGGAGTTGTAGTTATAGTGTAGCCTAGTGTAGCGTAGTTGCAATTGTAGCTGTGGTGTGGTGTAATGAGCGTAGTGTAATGCAATGTAGTGTAGTGTAGTGTGCCGTAGTGTTGTGTGCTGTCGTGTAGTCTAGTGTCGTGTCGTGTAGCGTAGTGTAGTTTAAAGTAGTGTAGTTGAAGCTGTAGTTGTAGTCGTAGCTGTAGTTGTAGTTAGTGTAGTATAGCCTAGCGTAGTGTAATGTAGTTAGTGTAGTGTAGTGTAATGTAACTAGTGTAGTGCAATGTACTGTAGTTGTATTTGTAGTTCTGCTAGACTTCCTCAATTTTTGAACTTGGCAACATCAGAAGCGCAGCAATTCTGCGAGACGTCCTCAATTTTCGAACTTGACAACGTCAAAAACGAAGCAATTCTGCGAGACTTCCTCAATTTTCGAAGTTGACAACATCGAAAACGAAGCAATTCTGCGAGACCTCCTTCAACAATGGAAAGTTGAATGCAGAGCTGACGGCGTACCAATGCGTTTTGTGATTTTTCCAATCCATCTGTCTAAAGTGCTGCGCCTGCTACCAAAAAGTGCGGCCAAGTCATACGAAGTGCTGCACGTCACGCAAAATCATCTTAGCAAACCTGAAGTGTCCCATGCCTGCCAACCTTTTTGAAAATGCTACAAAACCCACACGTTTGACTCACTATTGACAACATGCAGAATCCCTTGCACCTGCCAGGCAAACCACATCTGAACCTTCAAAAGTGGTCGGAGCATGTGGTGTTTTTAAACATTTTGACTTGGAAATGTGCTTCGCGCCACAACAGCGCACACTTTTTCGATATCTCAACATCCAAATGTGGTCGGACCTGGTGTGTTTTGTACATTTTGACTTGGAATTGTGCTTCGCGCCACAGTGGCGTACACTTTGTCGACGTCTCAACTTCCAAAAGTGCTCCGAGACCGTCAGTTTTTAACACTTTTGACTTTGAAATGTGCTTCGCGCCGCAACGGCATGCACTTTTTCGACATCACAACTTCCAAAAGTGGTCCGTTGGTGTGTTTTGTACAGTTTGACTTGGAAATGTGCTTCGCGCCACAACGGCGTGCAACTTTTCATCTCTCATCTGACCACATGGCTCTGCACCCGCCGCTTTAGCAAGCCTACTCTTCGACCCTCCGGAGCCAGAAATCATTCGAACAACGCAGTGTTTCGCAACTTTTCTACTGTACCTTCTGTCTTCTGACTCTTTCTCTTTTCTGATCTTCTTTCTTCTTCTCTTTGCTTCGCTTCGCTTCGCTTCTCTTCTCTTCGCTTCTCTTCGCTTCTCTTCGCTTCTCTTCTCTTCTCTTCTCTTCTCTTCTCTGACTCTTCCCACCTCTGCTTTTCATCTGGAAGTTTGACTTCTAAACGGGTGATTGTCCATAGCGAAGTTCATTTGCTGGAGGGTTTGCCCCCCCCTTACACCCCCCATGCAGAAACCTTTGTGCACTATATTGGATCTAAGCCAATTTGTGGGTTTCATTTTTTGGTGTCTATTATTCAACGGTTTAACAGCGTTTCCGTTCGTTGAATCACACTTTGTGATGGTTAAAACTTAAAACTAAAGATCTGGACGATAAAATCACAACTTCTGTAGGTTAAATCGCCATTTTGTTTGCTTAAATCCTTGTTGGTTAAATCCCAATTTCCACAGAATGGGATAGTGACCACCCGGATGCCATCGGGCCGGTTGGATTCCCAGTGATGCTAGGCCAAACTCATGGAATTTCACCACCTTGGCGCATATCTCCCCAGGCCCCTCCGGTCATCAGCTCCATGGCTGGGACCCTCGAACTAAATGGACATTTGAACAAGGTGAGGCCCTTATGATCGGTTTATAAACCCACCAATTATAGTCTTACATCCCCCATAAACCCCCAAGTTCTAAGTCAACTCGGCTGGGGGGCCTTGCCTTGAATGGGTCATCTTTCGGATAGATTCAGTGCTACAATCCATACGAGGCCACGAGCAAGGGCACAAGTTGTCGCTGCACATGACCAGAATTTGTGGGTTGGTTCGTTTTCCCAAAATGGGGCCAGATCGGGCAGCAATCAGATGATCCTCATGAAAGAACCATGAAACATGGGCATACCACTGTATCAATGGACACGTCACATACCTAGAATTGGAACTTCTTACCATGTGTAAGGCCTATGTAAAGTCCGAATTTCAAGAAATGGGTTTACTATATTCTCTTATATTTTCTTCGTGTTTCGAATCTGCACAGAAGAGCGGCCCTGACTTTTCCCAGTGTGTGGGGTTGCATGTTTTTTTAATTTTTTTTGGTGGTTTAACAGAGCTTGGCACGCCAAAAGGTGATGTTTCTGGTTTTTGGTCAAAATTTCAGGAACCCTGCAGGTTGCGGATTTGAGCTGAGGGGTGCCAGGGTACACAAACTGCACAAATGTTTGCTTTCTTCGAGGCTACTGAAACATCCAGATGTCGGGGATGTGATCCCAATATGTGCGGTTTTGGCAAAATAGGAAGTTGGGCGCAACATGGAAAACACATGAAAAATCCTTTTAAAAAAACAACATGCATGGAATTTAACATTTTAAATACTCAAACTCAAAGCAACAGTTTTTTTCGGGTCATAAAAACAATTTTACACCAAAACATGTTCAGAAAGATCAAAGCACCAAATGGTGTAGCTGACAGCGCCCATAGAAAACCACTTACATAAACTCCAATTTGGAGTTCAGAAAAACAAAACATAATGAACACCACAAGCAGAGACCCTGTGGATTGAGCTGCAAAACGCAAAACCCGTTTTAGTCAATAAGATAGACCTTCAATATCATACCAAATCAAACGCAAACTGTATAACCACGAACATGCAAAGGATCACTGACATAGCTCCTGCAATGATTGACCACTAACATAGACCTAACAAAGCCCAGACTGATTCACCACACAGGGAAAACTCGTTCAGGGTACTAAAATAGATGTTGAGAATTAAGTGCAAAAATCCATGCCATACCACAAACATAGGTTTTCATGTGGACTTGCCAAGAGGCAAAATCTGTGGGAAGCCACTAAGATACCACTAACATAGATCATGGAGGCAGCGCTGCGAATTACAAAACCACAAACACCACCAACAACTCACATAGATCTTGGGTTTCAAACAGGAAGAAACACATAGGGGGATTAAAATAGATGTTGGAAGATGCAAGCCTGATTTGAGCCTGACCCCCCAGAAAACAGACGAGCTGGACTGAACACTGCTGTGTGATATTGAACCGCATCAGGTCGAAAATACTAACAAATCCAGGCTCACAAAAAAAAACGCTGCTTTGTTTGCCTGCAAAAAGCATCCCGATTCTTACCTATAGCATGTTTGACCTCGCACAAACCTGTAGTGGTAACCCCAAATGACAAATGTTGTTTTTCTGGGAGGTTTTCGTTCAGGCCCTATATGTTTCCAACCCAAGCCCTTGAGTAGGGCCAACTTAGTGTTCTTCTTCCAGTGTTTGGGTCATCATTTAAGTCGAATTTTGGTGGGAAGAATGGTGCCCATGTGTGTTTTTTGAAATGCCTTGAGGGGTGATGGTTTCTGGAGTTTCACTTTTTTTCTCAAGAGGATCTTAATATAAATAAAAAGAATCTACAAGAATATAGCCTATAGCTAATAGTTTTTTGCTATATGCAAAAAGTTAAACCGAAATGAGCTCAATGGCCTTAGTAGATGAAACCATACAACATATCCAAAGTTAGAGCACGCACAACAGCTTGATCCATGCCTCACCGAAACATCATGGCTCTAGCGGCTACTCCAGCCACCAAATGGGCCCGTCATATCCCTTGTGAAGGTCGCTATCGCAAGCACTGTGCGAAGATCTTTGCTGCAGCCACTTGTCCGCAACAAAGCCCGACCCTCGACCATTCTTGCTTTCTTCCGGGCCATGCAATATCGGTTGTCAAGGTCCAAAAAGCATTTTTGGTAATATCATGTTATATCCGACCTGTCATTTATCCCACTATATTGCAGTATTTCTCAAGATACACAAATATATTTATATATTTGTTACCCTCCAATACATTTAAAAGATAGGTATGGGAAATGCTCAACTTATACATGTTTCCTTGGGGAACCATTGGTTTTCCACGTCTATGTCAATTTCATGGAGGTTATATATATATATAAATATAGCTATATAGCTATATTTTGGTTGGTATATCCAACAAAAAACACTGTCATATCACAAAAAACAGTATGTCCAACTGTCTCCCAGTATATCCAATGAAATATATGGACCCCCTTGTATCTCAGTATCTCAGTATGGCACTTGGCAGTTCAGCTGGGCGGGTAGCGAAAAACCTGGATTGAATCCCAGTGGGATACCCTCTGGTAATTTTACATAACTATGGAAAATCACCATTTTTAATAAGAAAATCCACTATTTCAATGGCAATTTTCAATAGCTACGTTAAATTACCAGAGGGTAAGATGGGATAAGTGGTGGAGTTTCCCATCCAACTGGTGGAGTTCGGAGTTCTTCTCCCAGGCCGGCGGCAGCTGCTTTGCAGCTGCTGCGGGCAAGCTCCTGGCCTGGCGTTCTGACTGGAAGATGGCGCCTGGGCCGACAATGTCTAGGGAGTCTAGGGCCATATAGGAATTGGGGGGGGATTTGACCAACCATTTATGGATATTTATGGTAAGTGATTGGGGGTTGATTTTTGAGGATTTTTGCGCTTACCAATTTGGCGTACTGTACCCTATTGACTGAAGTGGCAGATAATCCGTGAGAACCCCATGTCGCACGATTTCGGGCACGTTGTGATGAGTTGGCTTGACCCGGTGTCCTGTGAATCAGTGGGCTACTGCAACTGATGCTGCTTTGGGGCTCGATTCACACCACAGTCCATCACCAACCAGGAAACCATACCATAAAACGGTGCCGTTCCACTTCTAGGTTGGTTGACCAGAGCTATGCCCTATCAAAATTTATGACCGCGCAGCCACACATTTGGATAACATTTGTTATTTTTGCAGGACTACCCTCTGGTAATTTAACAGTTTGCTATTGAGAATCACCATTTTTAATGGGATTTTCAATAGCAAACTGTTAAATTACCAGAGGGTATGTTTTTTCCACCTGTTTTGATGCAAAGGCCACATGTGTAGCAGTGAGATTTCGTTCAGTCCAGGACGGCTCGTTGGAGGTGCCTGGAGCACACGTGGCGTGCCCTGTGTTGGCAGGCGTGGTTACTTGTGAGGTTTCATCATCAATCATTGGGCTTTAGTTCACCATCAAAAAGAGGATAATATAGGCTAATATAGGTAAGCTGAATGGTGAAGAGTAGTTTAAGAATGACTGAATTTTGGCCGTTCTGATGCGGACATGTGAGCTGACCCAGCTAAAATCTTGGCTTCGAGCCGACCGGCCATGTATTTCCGAAGGAAGTGTGAAGAGATCAACCAACAAAGGAGGGGATTTTACGGTCGACTTTGATTTCAACTGCCCAAAACTATGATGTAAACCTGCATGGAAACCAGGCATGGGTGGTTAATGGGGGTTACACATTGGCAAAGTGTGGATGAGTATTGGGACTATGGAGGATTAGAATCCCTGTATTGAATGGGTTCGGGCCAGGCATGTGAGACAGATGAGACAGTCTGATGTTTTTCCTGCGGGGATTTTTGTAATCATATGGGTACCCTCTGGTAAACTAACATAACTATGGAACATCATCATTTTTAATGGGAAAATCCACTATAAATGGCCATGTTCAATAGCTATGTTAGTTTACCAGAGGGTAACCTTAGGGTTGAGCACTCAGTGGAATGCCTTTGCGGTGAATCACTGTCCCCAATGGTCGGCAATGGTCGATTTGATGATAAATTTGCTCCAGCCACTTCCCCCAGTCTTTCAGCTCAAGTGCAAGAGGGAGAGTTTGCAGCCAACCATGTTGAGTTCTACTTGAAAATTTGTTTCGCTTCGAAAAGTCTTCTGTCTATACTACTATACTTTACATTCCCTAGCCATCCGCTAGTGGATGAGAGCTTTCATGAGCTTTCCAACAATATTGTGATGCCCCCAAAGGCGGGACATGCAGGTGCACAATCGGCACGGAATCGGCACGTAGCCTTGCTGACTCACAACCCTTATATGGAATTTCAGGACCCTAAAGTGGAGGTACTGTACCATACAAGGCCTTATTTTGCGTGGATATTCCCTATTTTTAACTTATATACATAGCCCTTACATAGGCCTTATTGGGTGGGTTCTACCTCCCTTTTCGGTGGTTAAACCATGGCTAACCAGGACCTTGTTCACAACATTTCATATCAATGGCAATATACTTGGCCCCAATGGAGAAACAAAGGGTACCTTAAATTAATGTACCTTATATTCATCTTGGGGGCGCATTTCGGGAGAATATTCCCCAGGAGAGAAGTGGGTCGTCAGCGCGTGGATCAGCCAACCCTGCCGCCCCGGCCAAGTCTGCGCTCTTGAAAAAAGTGACCCGAGTGGAGTGCGACTCGCGACCTGGTGAGTGGTACAACAAGAATGCCCAACACATCCCACTTGCCACTTACATGGTGTTAAATGTAGCTATCATATCATCGACATCCATCTTGTATTATGAGAGGGGTTGCAACCTGTGAGCTTCAAAAATGCATCGAACATATCGAATGAAATTCATGCAGACTATGCCATTGGCCGTGTATCCCAACAGAAGTTCCCCAATATGATCTGACACCACAACACTTACCGCCACTGTTGTGTTTTTTTTTCCTCCTCCATCTGCTGCAATATGTGCTAGTTCCAGGGCAAGGGTGAGGGGATGCAGAAACTGTTTGCAGTCACCGAAATGGATCGTACTCATTCTCTGATTGGTCCTTCCGCGTATTTATGTTCCCACGACATTGATTCCCAGCTGGCTCTTCTTTGTTACCCTCTGGATCCCTCTGGTAATTTGTGCCACAGCCATGGAACATCGCAAGTTTGCATCAACAGATCCCCTATAAATGGGCCATTTTTCGTAGCTGTTCAATGACCAGAGGCAGAGGTTTACACAACGACCAAGGCCCGGGAAGCTGTTCCCCAGCTTGACGACCTTTCCGATGATTCTGACCATTGCCGGGGAGCCCGATTTGCCGATGCCTCTAGTAGCATGAAACCAATTAGTCATGTTACTTTACAGCAACCCTCAACCAGATAGAAAAGTAAATCCTGCTAGAATTATGGTAAACTACATCTTCATATTTTCCTTTTCTTTTTTTAAACTGGGGGTAGGATCAACCCGCTTTGATAGCTGGTAGGAGCTGATTACTGCTGGGTAGCAAAATTGTGTGGATAGCCTCAATATGATGACCTGGCTTTGTCATACGCTTATCCACATGGCCATCACTGCCATTTTAAAAGTGACCATGTCGACATGTTCTTCACCCAAAGCACGGAAATGGACATGAGTGTAGTTTTTCATTCATGATTCTCTGAATTGGTTTCTGGGAACATTGAAGCCGGAAAGCTCAATCAATTTGGGTGTAAAAACCCGGGTTTCCGATGAAGGTTTTTGCTGACAAACCAATCCATTGAACATATTTTTGTCATGATTTGTCCTCCGAGGTTGGAGTACGCCTCCTGCACGCTTGAAGAGTTGGTTGTGTTACTGCTGGGTGGCATACAGTACATGGCGCGGACGAGAGAGACATTCGCTCTTTCCAGCGCCTTATGCTGCGGACCCCCAAGTAGTGTCTCCAAGAATCACCGAGAGAGGTGTCCAGAAAACCGTGGAGAGTTATCCAGATCAAAATCTTCAAACATTCAGACTGAAAGGAACCGAGATTCCACACATCTAAACAGTCTACAATAGTCTAAACATATCTACATAATTCTACATATCTAAACAACGAATCCTTTCATATGTCCATTTCGTCCATTTCCTCCATGGTGTGCTGCCTCTCGGTGCACCCGGTGCGCCAGGTCTTCTGCGTTGCAGAACTTCCGAGGCTCTCGGAGTTCTGGCAGGTGCTGGTCGCGGTGGCATCCGGGCTGCTGCTGCTTGGAGCGATCTGCGGATTTCTTCAGGCGTCGCGGACGACTTACCATTTTGGACCATTTGGACCCAAAGATGGGGAGATATAACTTGGTGAAATCATGGTCCAACTATGGGGTAAATCGATATGACACTAGAGAGATATCTGGTGAATGGTCCTCAAATGGACATGGGGAAGAATTTTTGCTGGCGAGCGTGGCCCTACGGACCTATCTGGGATGCGCACCCGAAAACAACAGCTATTGACGTGAAAACAGGGGTATTGTCGGGTTTTGATCCACAAACCCTAGCCATCATTTTCTATATATATATATACATATACACACACATATATATGTATATATAATAATTAATTATACAATATATACATACATATAGATATAATATATTTCTATCCATCCATGGCTTCTGAAAAAAATCTATGTGATCCCCATCTCCAGGCCATGGCTGCAGAGCCGGGGGTCCAGCTGCGACGTTCGCTCTTGCCCGCCCTGACGCTGGCCCGAGACGGTCGTGAAACAGCGCCACTGGGATGCCGTAAATCTGGGTGGTGCGTGGCGGTGCAACGGTGCAACGGTGCGGAGGTGTTGTAAATCTGGGTAAATTGATGTCAAAACATGTCAAAACTTTATGTAAAAATATAGTTGATTTGATGATTTTGTTTTGTGACTTGATTTTTTGGTTCCTAGATTTGTTTCTTTGTGTTTGCTGGCATTCATTTCGGCATAATTACTAAGGTATCCCCAGTTAGATCAATGGCTTATATCTATGACAGCTCAGAAACCACCTATGATTCCCCTGATGCGCAAGTAGGGAATTCCGATGAAATGTTGATGGACGTTACGCCTTAAAGTTGCGCCAGAAATCCGTAACATGTTCCAATGTTGGTAACGAAAAATCATTCTTACGGGAATTGGATGATGGGAAAATCTACAGGAGACAGGAGACCTCCGTAATTCATTGGAGCCAAAAACAGTGGTTTCCTGTACTTTCCCCTCAAACAGATCCTTCTTGGGTAAATTACAACAACCTCACTGCGACGTTACTGGATAGGAAAATGGGCCTTATGTCAGGTGAATGATTCTAGTTCTACCCTTTGTGGTAAAGCAACATATGGAAAATCGCCATGTTTAAGAAATCTAGACCAAAGATTTCCGTTCATCCCAGAATCAGGTTGAACCTTTGCCGGATGTATGCGTCAATCAGCAGGCAAGGGCTCGTGGGCTTCGAAGTGGCATCATTTCCACTTTGACGACTGAACTTGGTAAATGGCCAGTACCCGGGATAGACCCCAGTAAGTATATGTTATCCGATTGTTGATCAGATACATAATATTACATAATATGCGTTTACTGGTTATAATTAATGTGTATATATATTTATACACATATATATATACATGTATATATAGAGACACACACACATATATATATAGTGTGTATATACACATAATACTCCTGGTTCGGTGGATCCATCCCGTCTCGGGTCAAGGCCGCCTGGTCGCCCCGTGGAAGTGGAAGAGCGCAAGAAGGCGCAACGGCTGGCGGAGGTTTTGGATGAAACAAACACATAAAAACCATGGATAACCATCATAAAACCATGGAAGTTAGTAACTAAATGATCTAAATGCAATAAACCAAACCAAAACTGGGATGATATGGCTAAAACATTTTTTTTTGGTGATATGTAGTGATATATGTGGGTTTTACCTTCTGGTAGATGGTGTTCGTTTAGAGAATCACCATTCGAACAGGCAAATCATGGAACTGCAGTAGGGATAGGGAAATTGCTACTCTTTTCAAGGGTGCCCCTTTTTCAAGGGTGCATGTTAGCGCGTTAGCGCCTTTTCACTGTGCTGCTGGCGACCGGAGTTATGTGACTCGAAAAATGGATCCTACTATTTTGAGCCATCTCGGAATCAAATGTTGGGCCTGTTTTGCTTAAACGTTTCCATCAACCAATTGGCATCCATTCTCAGCAGTTTCGCCTGCCCAACTCAGGCGCAGGCAAACTTTGCTAAAGAGATGTGCCTCACTCAGCTTTCGGAGTGGGCCAGGGGCTTGCAAGATTCCAACGGTGGCACCACAAACTTAGGAGTCCATTTGAACAGCCATGAAAAGAATCGGTGTGACTTACAGTAGGATCGAAACATGGAAACATGGACAATTTTTGAAACCCAAATTCGCAACAGCCTCAAGCGTTACATGGCAATTTTTTCATGCAAATTGACAGAACTGCTCCCGTTGAACGTTGACAGATCCTCGCTTGGGCAGCCCCTTGGGCCGAGGGTGGGGAAAATCGAGCAGATGCCATGCCTCGAGGCTGGGCATGATGAGCACTAACAGAACATTTTGACAAACCGTCATATACATTTTTTTACATAATATACATGAGTTCCACATAGTTCCATTTCATACATGCCAAGATTTTGCCAACTGTTACTTTTTACAGCCATCCCATGTTTCGGTTTTCCATGACGACAGGAGGACGGTGAGCTCGAGGACGACGAGATGGCCCGAACAGTGGGAAAGGCAGGACTGGCATCTTGATGGAGACAGGTGAGTTGAGGTTGACTGGTTTTTGCCCAGTTGTTTTTATCATTAAAAAATCTTCTCAGATTTTTGTTGACACATTTTTTGGGATCTATATGAAAAGGCCCTTGGCCCTTGGCCCTTGGCGCTACAGGTGGAACAATTCTGGGATGAAGTCATGAACGATCAACGTTTGCGCCATCTCAAGCACTGCCCGGCGCACCCGGCGTACCTGGAGGGGTCCAGAATGGCTGGCGAGGAATTGGTTGTGGTTGGAAAGTTGACGTGACTGACCATCTGGCAGAGATTTGGCTAAGGTGTTTCCATGGAATATTCGCACCATGAAGATGCAAAGATGCACAGGGACAGATTTAATGAATTCCACTTAAAAGAAAGATATTTGCACACTATCTTGTGATATCTTGTGCATGTTGCCTCTTCCGAGGCAGCACTTGCCAGGTGCCGTACCGGGGTCGATGGGCAGGTCTCTCATAGAATCCTTGATATTTTGAATAACCCCCCAAGACGGCTCAATAAAGGCCGATGGACACTGGACATGAGATTGGATTAGATAGATTAGGCTGTTAGATTAGATGAGATTATATAGATGAGATTTGATTGGAAGCCGATGTAGGCTATCGCCCCTCGTCCCCTTGCCAGGTCCGTCGTTTCCCGAGGACCTCGCATTGCAAAATCTGCGACAACTGTGTGTCCGGCGCCCCCAGGGAAGGGCAACTGACCTTGGGGAACAACCATTAACCGTTAACCCTTCCAAAATATGAGCAACCAATTTAATTACAGTAATGGAGGCTATAACAACCATTTACATCCATTTGCCACATGATCGGGTTTTACCAGTTTACCATATTAATCACCATTCCAGTAACCAACTGTAGAAGGAGGCTATTACAAATCATCCCAAATACAGTGGTATACCCAATTTCATAAACCCCAATTGGATTTAAGCAACTTATGGATTACTCTAGCAAAAAGACTGGCGATTGATCTGAAATTGAGTGAAATTGGGATTAATATGGATTGATGGTTAAACAGTTAAACATGTTTAATTGGAAGGTGGGTTCACAAACTTGTGCATGGTGGCGATGGTAAAGTATTCTGGGGTTTGCAAGTCTTTCCTTTTGCCAATGCGGTGGAGCGGTTGGGTTCGCCTTGAGTTCCCATCACGACAGCTGCTCCTCAACTGACAGGTTCTGGCAATCTTTGGGCCCACTCTTTCACTGGTTGAAGACCAGAAATTCCAGCTGGTGCATTCCATTCTTTAAGGTAGATACCCTCCGGAAATCAAACGTGGCAAATGTATAGGAAAATCAGCCAGAAGTGGATATGAATTGCGGACTTGCCGTTGCCATGTTTGTTTGCCGGAGGTTCTTTTCCCCCATACGTTTCGCATCCACTCGTATTTCATTTACCGAGGTGGAAAGTTTCATCTATACACTCAGCTGTCCTCCATTTGGGAGTGATTTATAATTATATATATATATTTGTAGCTCTTCTCATGACAACTTCAGACTCGGAAAATTGCATGATCTTCAGTACTCATACACCCGCTGGTTCATCATCATTAAAATTTGCAGTTCTGGGGTATCACTCATTCTTGGACACAGGCGTGACTTTGACCACCACTGCTACTGGATTGGGTCTGACCCTCTTTTGGGGAGGGTGATCAGGCAGCAAAGGAGATTTTCAAGCAGCAAAATTGGTGGATACTTCCACTTATGTTTGTTGGTGTAAGACCACGTTTAAACATCAATGGAACATCACCTGAAATGGACTGAAATGGTGGTTCAATCGCGACCGTGACCTCGCCAAGGGAAGTGAAATCCCCCATCCAGACTCTGAACACGCTTAAACTTCCGCGAGATTTCTCCATGTTTCAACGGATGATTGGAATCACGAGCAGAAACTCCTGACTCAAAGATGTGGACCGGTGGGGGAGGTGAGTGATCTGGTGATCAAACGCCCTCAGACAGGCAGATCCCACCATTCTTTTCATACCAATTTGTCGGAAAGGGTTTCACTGACTTTTACGGATATAAACATTTATATTTGAATGATTTCAGCACGTTTGCACCATTTTTCACCATGTTTGCCGATTTTCTTGGGCGGATCTCACGGAAGAATCACGACCCATTGCGGCGAACGTCACTCAGGAACTGTGTTGGAGTCCTGACCTGAGCGAATTTAATTCACATTCCAGGGACATGCAAATGAATATGAAGATACGAAATGGAAAACATTACACACATACACATACACATACATGCATGCATGCATATATGTAATTATATATATATGTATATGTATATGTATATATATATATATATGTATATGTATGTATATGTATATATATATATATGTGTGTGTGTATGTCTATATATAATCCTAAATTAGTAAGCATGCTATTACATAGATATATATCCTTACGAAGTTTGTACATACACACATGCATAAGTACATGTTAGTACGTACAAGTGTTAATGTATAGAGGGGTTTCCATTTTCATATATTTTCATGGGGAAAATCATGATTAACCGGTGGATGCAGGGGTGCTGTTCGATGGCACCAAGGCACGCAATCATCGCTCTTTTGTTTGTTTTCTGATTTCCCTCGTCGGCTTGAACCTCAGTCTGTTTGAGGCTGCAGATCTCAAGTTTGGAACTTGGTTCCTTGATTTATCTGAAACACAGATGGTATGATGGTATACCCAGTGGACATGATTTTCGGACCATTTATCACCTCCCAGCGGAGCGAGTCACTGAGTTCTCGGATGGCTCTTCATTTCGGTTTGCGTGGTCGATGCCGTTTGGGGCCGAGTGGCAGGTCATGTGGGGTGCATCTTCACTTTCCCCATGAGTTTGCTTACTGCAAATTTCCAAATTTTAGGGTTTATTTTTTAAGGTTTTTTTTTTTTTTTAAATAAAGTAATATCGCATATTTCGATATATATATATACATACACATACACACACATATACAAATATATATATATATATATATTATATATATATTGTAAATAAATAAATAAATGTATATATATATATATATATTATATTCTGAATATATTTATGGGGTGGCAAACCCGCGATTTAGGTGGCCAATTTCGCCCATCCAGTTTTCTGGGACAGGATTGCCCATTCGCCCAGGTTGCAAACACTGAATACTTCAAAGATGGCCTGCTGTCGATTAAAAGTACCAAAGTCTGGCCCTCACAGCAGGGCCGCTGGTGGCTGAAACCAGGGGTGGAATTTTTGGAGGCATCCTCTTATATACTACGACCACGACCACGCGTGTAGAAACCCGTAGTCGCAAGGGCTGGGTGGGATGTGGTGGTGTGAGGTGCCAATAACGTTCATGTTGACTTGCACACGCCGCGCATGCTACGTATTAAAGAAGGTACTCTTCACAATGATTTCATTGCGCATGTTCTTTTCATTATTTCTGACCGGCATGCACATGAAACATGAATGCATGAACTTACCTCCATGGCGTTCCCATGAAACGTGACGAAAGTGATGGACCCCGGCGTCCCGATCACCGTCCGGGTATTTTGATAAAAATCATCATTTTCGCCTAAGCGAAAACAGCATTTCTGCATGAAAAAAGCATGGTTTGGTTTCATGTCATTCAGCTTGGCCTTTTTTTGCTTTTTTCTCTTTGGTTTGGGTATTTACAAGTCTTGTAGCGCTTTGGCCGTGGCGCTGAGAAGATCAATCTGATTCTCCCAGCGCCATTGAAAGCTTCTTATGTACTTCCAAATCTTTTTGTTGATTTTATTAAATATTTCCTTTGGTTGTCATCAACGAATTGGGCACAGCTGCTTTCATCATCTTCCACCAATTGTCGATGCCACCAGTGTGACAGGACACCACACCTCTTTGGCCGA
>Ga0126342_10011386_pt1 | contig 15890 bp, 18 predicted proteins | sample Cyp1metagenome_FD_92528 | JGI IMG/M metagenome (GOLD analysis project Ga0126342, IMG submission 92528) | Coral microbial communities from Lord Howe Island, Old Settlement Bay, Australia - Cyphastrea 1 metagenome | ecosystem: Host-associated > Invertebrates > Cnidaria > Coral ... | reverse complement strand
GTAACAGATAGTAACAGATAGTAACAGATAGTAGCAGATAGTAGCAGATAGTAGCAGATAGTAACAGATAGTAACAGATAGTAACAGATAGTAACAGATAGTAACAGATAGTAACAGATAGTAACAGATAGTAACAGATAGTAACAGATGCTAACGGTACAGTATGTTGGAGTATGTTGGTATGTTGGTATGTTGGTATGTCAGATGATTCATGTTGAGGTCAAGTCGCAGCATGTGGCTCCCGGAATCTACTACTACAAGGTGCCTCGGTGCGGCCATGGTGGCCATGGCGGCCATGGCGGCCATGACCTGATGGCCTTGTGACAAGACGATCACGGATGGATGTCAAATGTCGATTTGGTGACCAATTTATTTGTTGTCAATTGTGGATATTGTGGTAAGATTGCAAAATTATCACATTGTGTTGGGGTCTCAAATGTTTCCACCTTCCGAATCTGCGTCCAGCCATGTGGGCAGGTGCCACAAAACCCTGAGAACAACCAGTGGCTTGGTCTGCGTTGCAAGACCAAAGAGATGGTCTATGGCTTGGAAGAGCAGGAGCGGCTTGCTGCGGGACGGCTTGGCAACTGTTAGAGAATGGAGCGGCTGAAGCGGATAAAAGTTGTTGCCAAAGGGTCAACAATGGTGTGAGATTCTTGGCAAGTCAGCAGATTCTGGCTGTTGGGACAAGGATCCATCTGTGAATCTGGTGCCGATTCATACAAGTCGTGGCTTGCCTGGGGTGGGAGTCTCAGATGTGACTTCTGCGCAATGTTGACAATGTGCTGCTGAATGCAGAAGGCTACTATAAGTTCAAACTCTGGTCACTTCATTCTGGCTGCCGGTTCCCAGCCCCTGCAGGTTCTGAACTTTGCTGCCAACTACATGTCGCTCAACAGCATGAATATCACGTAACATCACCTTGCTTGCAATGAGATTGCGTCCGTGAATCCAATGTTTGAACCTTCTTCTGCCTTTCCAGCAGCTGAGGTACTACACATCAAGCCGCCCACAGAAGCTTGTTCAAACATCTTCACACCATTTTTCACCCAGGATGCTTCCCACCAGCCAACTGCTGCTTGAAATTAGGCCACTGAATCTAGCTTCCAATGAACTCTTTTTCTAAGGAATCTCTACCAAGACGACCGAGACTACTCTCCTTATCTCTTCAGAGCCTCGGGTTGAACTTGGACATTTCTCTTCATCTTCAGTGCAGTTTCCCTTCCCTGTCCTGCAACGGCACGAGGCATTTGCGACCCGTATCATCAGTACCAACCGGACTTTTTCCATACGACGATTCCGCTCTTCTTCGATCGCTCCGGTGAGTTGGATGAGGAGGCGGAGTCGGTGGAGTCGGCATTCCAAAAAGTCCGGACAGCCCCAAGAAATTTATGGATCTTTTGGCCGGGGGAATGAAACCAGGTGGGCCTAGCGCAATGCCCGCTCTACTTCCACGAGCTGGCAGAAGAATTGGACTACCTGGATGGCAGCCTGGCTGGGAGGATCTTGGGATCTTGGGACGTCCCCTGAGTTTATTTTGTCAACTGCTGTGGCGTCCAAGGCAACAATGCTCAGTTCTTCCGCTTTCACAGCATGATTCAGAACTGTTGTGGTGGCACTTGACTCAGTCGTTCTGCAAATGATTCTTAATGATACTCTGTGTGAGGTTTTCCAGTGAGAACGCAAGTTGCACTTGGTCAAGTGGCAAAGAACTTGCAACGGCAGAAATTGCCAACGCCATTTGGGACAATTTGATGTAAGACATGGGAACCACAGATTTTTTTGGCAATCCTTCTTGGTTGTGACCAATCGCCGATAGAATCTACCGCTGGCACCAGGCGTCAGTTCTTGGGATACCAATAGCACTCGTCTGCTGATGCGGGAGGTGTGCTTTCTATGTTCAAAATATTCCAAAATGATGGACACCTGTGATGTGGAAGTTGGTGAGTCATGGCAGGATGATACCTCATTGTGGCACTTCGAGCGAAAGCGAGTCAGGGAAGCAGATAGGAAGAGGCCAGGACTGTGTGAAGAACTTTGACGAAGCAACATGCTTTTTGAGTTTTTGACACAAAGGTGCTTGAGCATTCCTTGATATTTGCGGTGTTGAACCGGTGTTGACCAATGTTGAATCTGTGGCCAGGAGGGAGCATTTGGTTGAGCGCCGATCTTTTCCCGAGACATGCAAGGCAAATGCTGGGGGGTATAAGGCACCATAAGGCACCATAAGGCACCATAAGACACCTGACATCAAGGGTGGTCCGTTCTAGTCACGTTCTTCAATCCATGTCACATCATGTCACAGGGATTCATTTGCGAATTGGTCACAGCCAGGTGGAGCACATCGCTAGCAGCGTGAATCAAGTCCTCAGAGGTCAACATTCGCAGTTTATCAACAGGACGGCTGAGCACCCAGGGGTTGGGAAGATCCATGGGGGAAGATCCATGGGCACCAAGAAGAATCTGTTGGCAATCTACCCGCAGACATGTATATACCTTGTAGATATGGTATGAGAATGTATGAGATAGTTTATTTGTAAATGTTTGTTTCCTAGTTTCATTTCTAGCCATAGAATGTGCATCTCAGCAGACGAAGAAATCTCAGCTTCCCCGTAGGCGTTTGTCCTACGGCATGTCGCGCAGCGGCACTGAAGCCCTGGCGTCCATGCAGCGGATGGCCGAGGGCCACGCAGCGTGGCAGTGATAAACCGCCCATATTTTGATGGTTTACACCACCCATGGTAAAATTGGGAACGGAATGGTTTATTGCTGGGTATGAAGCAATGGGGAACACCAACAAACATAACATTTGATTGAATTTTTAAGTGTGGGTTGATCTGTTAAACATAGGGTCTAAGCACGGGAACCTGTTGGACATTTGCTTTTGGTTGTAAATACCAACTCGCAAAATCTGAGGTCCTGTTTTGGCTGCAGTCCTTCTTTGGAAGGCGACAGGCGTGTTGCCGGAGAAGTGTTTTCAATGCACAAACCGTGAGATCCAGCTTGACATGTGAGAATTACTCCACCCTGAGGGCTTTATGCTTTGGCTTAGCTTCATTTTCTTCATTTTCTTTGTGGTATGGCTGTGCTCGCGGCCCAGAGATCTGACTCTTCTCCGCATTTCCACAGTGCTTCCCATCCAACAGCCGTGAGGTATTTTGGTTGGCAACATCTCTCAGGGCATGGTGGTTGTGGAGATGGGGGTCCTGCAAAAGAACACCGTTGAGACTCTTGGCCGATTTTTTTTGAAACGCTGACGTTAACACCAAGAGTCTCAATCTTTAGCTGGTAATGGCGGCGCTGCTTTTCAACAGAAAACCTCATGTGGGTGTGTCTGAAAATGTCGTGTACCCCTAAACCCAATGGTTAATGATCATTATCCCTATTAAATGGCTATTTCATTGGGAATATACCCAACATTTTCAGACAAACCCATGTTGTTCGAAGTTTTGTGTGTTCGCCCCTCTCGCTGGACAGTCGCATCTTGGTGCCGCTGGTGGACCTCTTCAAAGATTGTGTGGAGATTGTGGGAAGCAACTTGGCTCCCAAACCTGGAAGGTTGGGTCAAACTTGGATACAATCTGTACCCCCAAGAACTGTGTATGATTGAATACAGAACCTGATGAACATCAGTGTTTTGAGGGCTATAGATTTGGACCCAGACCATATACTACAATATACAATAATATACAATCAATATAATTCAATATACTACATTCATTTCATCGAAGCCTCTGAGGTGGTTACTTTGGAAACAAGCCCAGTCTGATCAAGATCTATGCTGCCTGGCTGTGTTCGAAGTGAGGCTATTTAAATCCCATGGGCCGATGCAAAGTGATTGAACTGGAAGAAGAGCACTGGAGAGCACTGGTATTAGAGCGTCTGTGGAATTAGCTGGGATGAGTCTGAGGTCACTATGGGCGTGGAATTCGCAATCTGGTTGGCAGGCAGAGATTGGGGGCACAGCAGCTTGGGACAGGGATTGTGGTCATGCAGAGTTTGGATGCTTCGACCCCCAAGATTCACAGGTCGGTGAATATGAATTCTTCTCTGTGAGCAGTCCCAACACTTCAAATATGGCCTCGAACTTTCCAAATTATCCATATCCGTCATGTCCAGTGTTTGTACGTTTGACACTTCTCCAGTCGGTCGCCGTGGAGGCCTCTCGGTTTGCTTGTTGCTGCTGCTGTTGGTGACCGAGATCTTCAAGGTTCCCCTTTTTTCTAGTTCCCGATATGTGATTCACCTTTATTTCGGAAGTATCAGTTTGTTCGGAGCGATCAAAATCCATCAGTTTACGGTCTATGGGACCCTTTTGAAGCTGTGTTGGCTGATATTCAGTGGATGGTCTGGCTTGTAGTATCTCCTGAGAAGCTGTCACAACTCTCATAGTTCAATTTTAGTTCTAATCCCCGAACATCCCTGGATCGCCAATGGATATCGCCGCAGGCAGTCACTGCCTGCGGCCTGTGCTCCTGCTTCTCCGTTCCCAACGAGATGAGGCACTGGGCCAGGCTGGGACAGATCTGGGGCTGGATCTGGTGGATTTCGTGCATTGCTCGGAAGAACTACGAAACTATGAGGTCTTTTTGCTGCGCCGCGGGAGTCACGAAAGTTTAATGTGTTCAGTTTCCAATGGTAGATGCTTTTCACACTGCGATCGATAGACCAAGGGCAGGCATCGCATTCCCCCCAAAAAACTAAACATAGACATAGAGGGCGCCAGTTTGTGATGTTTTTGCAGCCGGCCGAAACTTTGTGAAAACATGCTGTTTTTAGGAAAGTGACACCACACAACCACCACTCAAAGGTCGACAAGAGCCTTGAAAATGAAGTCATTTGTGGAAGCTTCAGACTTCAGGAAAAGTCGCTTCATGATGCTTCATGGGCTATCCTGATCATTTCACCCCTTCCTTTGATCTTCACATTTGCAGGCTGTTGATCCGCTTCTTGGATGGCAGTTCAGTTCGGAGCAGTTGGTTGTTTCTGATTGTTTCGGTCCACAAAATTCCACACATGGGGGATTACGAAGCCCATTGGCTCTGCTAAACTGAACCAGATTTTCTAGAACCGTTTTTGGATACACCCCTTGACAGGCTCGCTGCGTGATGTTTGGAAGCTGGAGCTGAGGCATGCATCAGACATCTCACTGGGTACCTGGGCAATGGATGGGCAGTAAAGACCTTAGTTCCAAACTTGCCATCACCCGCGGGCTCCAAGGTATGGGCATGGCTTCCGGCCTTTTGGCTTGGCCAGGGGCTCAGGATGAATCTCTCAATCCCGGGCCAGAAATGGGGATAGGATATGGGATACCTGTTTGGACGTGTCTAGAGGTTTGATGGGGAAAATGGTGATATATCCCCTTAGTTAAAACCGAAGCAGACCCAAGGGCCCCTATGGGACTAATTATACAATTCTGAATGAACATGCTTAATAGAGACTCACCATGAGCTTCATTTTGGTATGAAAATCAAGGCATTCCTGGAGATATCTGAGATATCATGGCCCCAGGTAACTGGTTTGCTTTTTTGATTTCTTGCAACAGCCCTGGCTGAGGATTCAACTACTGGAACGTGTTTGCGGAGCAGACCTATCACTTCAACTGCTGGGGAATGTTCATTTTCATCGTAGTCCTACAGGTTGGAACCTCAAGCAATGTGAATGTCATCCGTAAACGACTTGACTCACCACATCCTTCGGGTCTCATGGGTCTTCGGGGGTCAACCCTGCAACAGGTCCTTAATTGGGGTATGATCATCTCTGCGTCGATGAGAAGCACCTTGCAAGCGAGCATGGAGACCAATGAGGCTGGGGGGGGGTCAAAAAGAAGTGGCAGCTACAAAAACCCTGAGACTTCACTTGCCAAATGGGGATGGGTCAACAGCTATTGATTTCGGACACGAATGAGGATGCACATCCATGACACTCATCTTTTTCGATGTGAACATAGAAGGTACCAGGGTTGTGATCAACAGCCGCATGGTCCGTGGACGGGAGACATTTGTGACGATCTCCCTTTACTCTGCACATTCAGGTCATTTTCCTCTCCATGGACAATCTTTGGCGGTCAACGCAGAGTTTGTATGTGACTTTCCCGCTCCATTTCTACTCCTTCACCAAAGCAGCGGAGGCCGGGAAGAGTCGAGAACCCACCTGGCGAATGGCAGGGGGGCAGCCATTTTGTTGCCTTCGCTAAAGGACTACCTGCGCTACCATTTCTATGGTGCCGACGTGACCTTTGAGCCTCCTTATGAATCTAGCCGCTTTGTGAAGAAGATTGGAGACGCGCTGCAACTTTGCATTTAGAGCAAAGAAACAATGTTTCAAACGAACATTTCGGCTTTGGGGCAACATCTGCAATTTTTTATCTTCTATGAGTTTCAGCCTTTCACTTTGCCTCGTTCACCTTCTGGACAATGATACGAGCTGCCAAGGTGGTGAGCGGGCTCAGACGTCCATTTGCCTGGTGAAATACTGGACACTCCTTCTGATACTAGGCTGGCATGGCTGGCACTCTCGGCACAGATCTGAATACATTCTTCTCTCTTGATGCCTCTGAATCAGAAGCTTCAGAAAGAGAGTCATTGTGCAACCTGCAGAGATGACAGTTGAGTAGGCGCTATTGGAGCTTGGGTTCACTACTATTTGACCGTTGAAGATAGGCTCGCACTGGCGCTGCGAAACGTTCACATCTTTGCTTGGGATTGACTGGGGCGCCTTTGGCGCAGCGCTACGGGATGGTATTGTTCAAACACAGGACTCCCAAATTCAAAGGTTCAACATAATGTACTCAGAATACCCCCCCAGTAAACTACTGTTACTAAATCATAATAATGATAATAATAATAATGATGTATATATATATATACGTAGGAGGGCTATTTAAATTTTAGGTTTTTTTTGATAAGGTTCAGGATTTATTTTAGGATTCCTGCTTCTCTGCTTCTCTGCTTTTCTGCTTCTCCGCTTTTTTGCTTTTTTGCTTTCTGCTTCTCTGCTTTTCTGCTTCTCCGCTTTTTTGCTTTCCTACTTTTCCGTTTTTTCTTTTCCTGCTTCTGTGCTTTTCTGCTCTTTTGCTTTTGTGCCTTTCTACTGCTGCTACTTTTTCTTTTTCTGCAGTCATGCGTTTTTGCTGCTCTGCTTCTTCCTGATCCTTTGCTTCTCTGCTTCCTTCCTTTAGCCTCTCTTTGTCTTTCTTTCTCTTTTGCTTTATTCTCTCCTATTTGCATCCTTAATGAAACCCTAGAGAAACCCTAGATGAAACCCAAAGACACCAGCACCCCGAAATGAAACCCTAAAGATAAACGACACCCTAAAGACACCCTAAATGAAACCCTATAGATACCCAGAATGACACCCTAAAGAAACCCACATGAGCGTTTGAAGTACCAACATGTAGCAAATACCATGCAAAACGAGAGGTTGAGGTGCCAAAAATATAGCAAATACCGTGCAAAATGGAAGGTGAACATGCCAACATGTAGCCAATACCATGTAAAATGACAGGTTCTAGTTCCAAACGGTTGCAAATACAAGGCACATGGTACCAGGAAAGAAATCAAAAAAAAACACCAAACCTTATCAACAAAAATCCAAAAACTATTCTTCACCCATATATATATATATATATAATATACACATACTAAAAATGAGGCAATCTTGGGGTAACCCCTTTCCGGGACCAGAAGCTTGCAGGGATTGTCAAGGATCGTTGGCCTCGTGCATTGTGGCCCCAGACTCAGTGGTCATCGAGGAACGGATGGGGGATTTTTGCCACATACGATGGATATCATACTGGAAATGGATATTATGTGGCATATGGAAAATCATAATGTGGATATACTGTTATGTATAGCTAGTGTATATCACTTATTAGTATACGCTTGTAGTGTAATGTAATGTGACGTAAGGTAACGGAACGTGATGCATATCTCCAGTGTTTCTCGACGTGAAGTCACCTTTCTGAGGTCACCCTGATTGCATTGGATGTGCTGCATCCATGTGCCTACCTTTGGGTTGGTCAATCCAAGCAGATGAGCTCCGAGAAGGCGACGACTGGGTGAAACGGCAAGTTCTTGGCGAGTTGACATTCATTGGACCTATCTGATTTTAGCCTTTAGCTGTACAGAGGGAAACGTCAGTTCGTTTCCTTACAGTACCTCAAAAATGGAATGCATCATATCCCATCCCTCAATATCAAATATCCCCTGTATGGATGGACCCCAAAACAAATAGATCCGCGAGGTTTCTGAGGGTCTATTTCATCTTACGGGGAAGGGTTATAGCCTGTAGTCTGGATATTATATATATATTATGTATATAATATGTGTATATATATACACACTATGCTGTATAATATGTAGTACACACATATTTTAGCATAGACATGTGTTTGTGCAATATGAATGCACACAACATGCAGCATATACACCGTATAGACACAGGCCAGTGCTTTAAAAAAAAAACATCGCGGCAAGCGAATCGCCAACATCTCTAGGCCCACAGACTTTCGTGGCTGCAGGCGTGCAGATGGGAATGGGTCATCAGCGGAAAATTGGAACCTGGAAATTTTTTGGTCCCTAAGTCCCTACCTATATAACCCTGCAATATCCTGTACATGTAGCCAGAAACTGAAGAGTTGGAGAGGCCTGCGTTTCTCCTTCTTGGTGGTCCAGACTGATCTACAAATTGGTTCTGAACAAGTGGCCTGGCTGCATGGTGCGATTGATAACTCCAATTATTTATGCTGAAATGGGTCCAGTTGCCAAAAATCTTATGGTTCGGTCCACATGAGTGTGACCTTGTTGATAGTTTTTGGCGGACATGTTCCATTTTTTCTCTTGTATTCCCGTCGCCCTTGCAATAATCCCGCCAAATCCAGAAATTCTTCAGTCAAGATGTTCAATTTTGGTGGGTCAATGGTGGATTTTGCATTGGAGATTTTCTTGGTATCATTATTGCTATCTTTTGATGATAGGTGTTTAAGTTTATCTGCAAGGACAAGCAGTTGTCAAGAATTTTAATGATCAATGTCAGCCAACGATTTTCAGAAAACTCTGGCTTATCTGAATCATATACATATACATTTACATACATATACATATACATATACATGTACAATGATAACGATTTCTTGGACATCATTCGATCGATTGAGCAATTGCGTCTGATGGTTTACATTTTCCAGGACCTTAGCGACTATCGTGAAGTGGCTCGGCCTCTTGGCAGCAAAAAGTGGAGCTTTCACTGGCGATTCAACATACCCAGAAATCATGGAGATTCAACATGGTTCAGATGAGAAAAGAGGAGGGTTGAAACGCTTTCACCAGGAAACATGGAGTACGCTCAAAATTCAACGATACCCTGGGAATGAAAGGTTGATTGGTCCTTTGTAGTGATTAACCATGCCCATTTTGACACCTACAGCGGTGTCATGTGCCAAGGACCAACATGCTTCTTGGTTTTGACGATTCTGTGCTTGGCCGTACTCTCAGGTTTACCTTTTGCGCTTTACTAAGGATTGCAGTATCAGATAAAGATATATAAAGATAGAAATAGAGTGTTTTGGGTGCAAAACAATAAGGCTTCAGGATTTGAGGGTCCCCAGTTTCGGCACATAGCTGGCTGCAAGCCTCGCTGGGTTTGAGCTGCCCAGGTGATGCCTTACATGGGCATGACCCTTAGATCTGCTTGGAAGATGGCGTCTAGCATTTATTCCTGCACTCAAAAACATGACGGCTTTGATGTGTTTTGATTATCTTTAAGGTATCAATCTGGCTTTTATGATGCTGCTCGGAACTTCAACTTACTGAGTGGCGATGCATCTTTCAGAGTGGATTTTGGACTTTGTCGGCCCAAAACGACCTGCCCGGTGCTCCACTCAACAAATCCTTGGCCTGGAAGGACAGCAGCAGTTGATTGTCTAGATAGGCCCTGCTCTGGCACTTTCAAAAAGTCCAGGGTTAGAGTGCAGTTGTGGTCGTTACAAGGGTCTACAAAACAGTTTGAACGCTTCACATTGTGGACTTTGTCATCGACTTCTTTTGATCATGTGAAAGAAAGGTCGAATGGGACATATAATGGGACCATCACCTGCCAGGTTTTAGAACTCTTTAGTGCTTCGCACAAGATGTCGAGGGTCCAAGCCACCCTGGCTTTCCAGCCATCAGGAATCGGAAACGACCAGGGTCTTGGAAGCCTTTGCAACACAAGGTTTGCAGATTGCTTTGAGTAGGATGAGCCGTCGGCGCATTTTCTTCAACTTTTGGATCGTCCTGCCAGGAAAATCGATTTAGGGTGCGATGGGGAAAGACCCAAATGATAAGGATCAGTGACGGCTGATGTCAAGCCCGGAATAACAAAGCCCATCAACCTGCAGATTCAACTTGCGCAGCTCAGGGATTTGAGAATCTGTGGTTGACATTACCTCACATTACCTATGTCGAAGCATTTCATTCGCAAGTCCTGAAGCCAACAGAAGTCAGATGGCCCCAAAAGTAAATACGCAAAAACCCTTTTCCCCACCAAAGCAAAGGGCATGGGTCGCATACGGGTCGCAATATGTTTGGGGCAAAGTCTAAGACCACTGGATTCTGGTCATCGTTCGTGTGAAATCGTCCCCTTTTGGATGTATTTTGTTGGACCCATGCCCATGCAAACGCTAATGGTTTAGAAGCAGAAACTGAAGAATGTAAGAACCTTTGAGATTTACGAATGATACAGTATGATTTACCAGAATACGGCACTGGACAAGCAATTGGGCGATCTTTCTTGCGGCAAGTATCACCTTTATGTCTTTAGATAATGGCTTCTGGATGAAACTAGGGATCCACGCTCCAAGAAACTCACCTAGCATATGGCCGGAGCCGCTGAAGCCCAAAATGACCAACCGACCAACCCATCTAATTATAGGGCCTACTTGTGCCTTAACTTTTCAGGCCATAGCATTTTACTGTTGCTGTTGGCTCGAGCTTTGGGTGGGCGCCCTGCGCGCCAGCTGGCCAGCTGCCTTAGTTTGCGGGGCCAGCTGTGCCGCTCCATGGGCCAAGAGAATGCGGTGAAGAGCGATGAGCATCTTGGGATTTCATTGGCAGTAAGTGCATGGACATGGAATGATTTGCTGCAAGACCCTACTCTTAACGCATTTCATTGGCAATTTTTGGGATGCTAAAACCCTTTGAAAGAACCCGGGTTCATCTAGTCATTTAGTCCGCCATTTTGTGGTTGATGTGGTGGAGTTTTAGGGAAGCTAGTTGTCCAATCGCCCATGTTTAGATACATTAAGTTTTGAATTTGTGGTTTCTCACCCAAAGCCACACGGACTTGCAGCGACTTGACCCTACCAAGAGTCTGACTTGCAGGGATCTTTATCGCGAGTTGAAATGGCTCCTTCCGACCACTAGCTTGGACATCTATGTGACGGCTGGAACGTGGCAGCGAGACTTGCTACTTGTGGATCTGGAGCTTATCAAGGACAGGCCGCTGTAAGTTGTCAGTGGGGATCCATGAAATTTGCAAGTGGGATCTAACCCATTCAAGGCGCAACCTTCTAAGTCGAAACAGGATTACTGTACTCATCAACTCACCATTTCCTACCTTCAATGGTGCTTGGTGAACGGATAGACTCTACTTGTCTAGCTGTCCATATGTATAATTTATGTACATATCATTTGTGTATATATATATATCCACTAATTATATGACATAATATAATAATATGATATGATATGATATGACATGACATGATATGAATTGATATAACATGATATAATTACTAATGTATATATATATATATACACATACCTACCTACCTATCTACCTACCTACCTACGTACATACATGTATGTACGGAATTAGAATAGTCTATTTGCGATCTGCTTCCAGGCCCACCGTCGCGAAGCTGGTGCTCCAGAGGTGGCACCTGTGGATCTTAAGAAGGCCCTTTAGGGTGGGTGAGATTTGATTCTGAGGATACTTAGGTGGGTGATTCTTCACATGATTCAGCCACCAAAAATGGAGTGTAAACTGTGTAAACATTCAAACTTGGGATTTAAACCGTCAAACATGGGATTCAATTCAACCGTCTAAAAGGGGGAGAATCATCAAAGACTGGGATTTCATAGACAGAAATAGGGACTTAATCATTAGAAATGATTTTTAGATGCTATAAAACCGAGATTCAGAAGTGATGGGTAGTACTGGAAGTGATAATTTTGGATGGAAATGGGAATTCCAACAAACTGGGTTTGAACAAGCACAACACCCAAACTATTGGGGGTGTACCAACAGCCGGGGTTGAGGATGGGCCTGAACTTTGTTTGAACTTTTGATTCTCCCATGTCAATGAGGGGAAATATACATATATATATATCCAGCTGCATCCAGCTATATGAGCTAATTTAATTTTCACCAGAGTACCAGGGGTTTGATCCGTCGCATGAGGCGGTGCGGATAGTCTATGGGGATAGTCCACAATAGCGCACTCATGGGCAAAACATGGTACCATTGGCCCCCAAAAGCACATGACTGGTCATCTTTGGAGGGCCTGAACGCATCCCATGTTTTTTTTAAATGAATTCTTAGGAATCCCAGATTCCTGAGAGGTGCTGCCTGAGCTTCAGGGACGCCACATCAAGTCACATCCCCCTGAGGCGCAGGTGATGTCGGGACTGATGTCAGCGGATTTTATTGGTATGATCTTTGACTATACATATATATATACACACTGTATATGTATATATATAATATATATATAATATATATATAATATATAATATATATATAAACATGCTCACCCAGATCTTTCTTCATGACATTTTTACGATACTTCAATGACATTTCCATTGATTGTTGGTAAGGATCCATTGATTCGAGGTCCCAGGTGTCATTTTCCGCCATTGCAGAGGCGCCAGCGCCACTTGCACCGCCCGCACCTCCCGCGCCACCACCAGCGCCCCATGTGCTGAATGCGAAGGACAGAACAAATCTTTGCATCCCGTTTTCAAAATCATTGTTTAAGCAATTCCTGTGGATGAATATCGCAGACTTAGACTTGATCCCCCGGGGCATGACCATTCCTTTAAAAACTGGATATCCTATGTACCTATGTCAATATTCGAGTCACTTCGCGATGAGTACCACCCGCACCCCGATTATATGGAAATTGTGCAGGTCCGGTCAGGGACGACTTTTTGAAGTTGAGGAGTATGGTAGTTGCAGATGCAGGGTGAAGAACATGGGTCTAGTTGGCCCAACAACAAGACATGGGTTAAGTTGCCGACTCGGGCCCAACTTGGGCATAACTACTTCAGCCCAACTTGGGTCCAACATGGGGCAACTTGGGCACGCTCGGACACAAGTTGGGTTTAACATGCGCAACTTGGTCCTGTGTGGAGACAACGGCCTGGCACGTTGGAAATACATAGTCGGAAATAGCGGCGAAAAACGCATGTTTTCAGAATTGAGTCTGCAAAATTGGCCCGGGCTGGCCCCAGCTTGGCCCAAGTTGGAGCCAATTGGCCCCAAGTTGAAGCCATGCTATGCACATGTAAGTCCAAGTCAGCTCCAACATTGGGCAACTTACTGCCGTTTCGCAAGAAGGGGCCGGCCATGTCCCCATGTTGGGGCTCAGCTTGGGCCGAAGTTGCTCCCAAACAGGTCGAATTTGTGGCCAAGTTGCGGCATGTTGGACCCAAGTTGGGTCGAAGTTGGGTCCAAGTTGTGCTAAGTTGAAGGTTTGTTGAGCCATGTTGAGCCCATGTTGCGAACATGTGGGGTCGAAACGGTGAATTTGGAAAATGCTTTGACGACATGCAAAATATCCAAACTGCCACAGCGACAGCTTTTTTTTGGTGTCGGGTCGATTTCGAAAGTGGCCATGCCTCGGCACCTTCGGTGCGGGCGGATTTGAAGCAATGTGTTCAATGGCATAGCGGTTCAGGACCGATTTTACATTTCGGAGCTAAAGAATCGTGACAAAAATACGTGGCTAGGGAGGGCTGCCTAGCGGTTCCTTACAAGGAAAAGCCAGAGCCAGAAAAAATGCATTACGAATTGTCCAATGAGATGTTGCGAAGGAGTTCGTTATCAAAAAAATTGCGATGGGTTTGTGGCACCCTGTGAGGCAAGAGAAAAATCTTGCATAGGATGGAAGGTTTTTGCCCCAAACAATGAATGGCCACACTTGGGTTTCTTACGGTAAGGGTTAAGGCTTGGTGTTCATTCCAGGTGGTGGTCTCATACGTGTGCGCAGTTTTTGATGATTATTACAGCACAAAAGCTCCTGCATCTTCTGTTTTTGACGGAAGTCTCGCAGGGAACGGTTGCCCGGAGCCCTCTCGCGCACCCTCTCCTCACTTTGGGCCTCTCAGATCGCTCTCGTTGTAGCGCAGTGCTCATTTTGCGCTCGCTCGCGCAATCTTCTCTTGAGATCGCTTGCGCGACCCTCCTGGCACTTCGAGCCTGTCAGATTGCTCGCGTTTGAGCTTGCTCGCGCAACCCTCTCGTCACTTTGGGCCCGTCAGATCGTGCAACCTTCTCGGCACTTTAGGCATGTCAGATCGTGCAACCCTCTCGGCACTTTGGGCGTGTCAGATCGCTTGCGTCCTGGCGCTGTGCGAATTTTGTCTCGGCACTTTAGGCGTGTCAGGTCGCTCGCGTTGTGGCGTGTTGCCCATTCTGACGATCAGGGAGATCTTGCGCAGAGATCTTGACAAGGAGGTCTTGTATAGAAAGCTCACGCAGAGATTTTGCCAGGGAGCCCTCTTATAGAGATCTTGTACAGAGAGAAAATCTTGCCAAGAGACCTCTTATAGGGAGCTTGTACAGAGAGCTTGCCAAGAGACCTCTTGTAGAGACCTTGTACAGGGATCTCTTGGAGATCTGTCGCGGAGATCTTGCCAAGGGAGCGCTTTTGGAGGGCTTGTACACGGATCTCATACAGCGATCTTGCCAAGAGACCTAAAAAGATCTTGTACAGATATCTTGCCAGGAAACCTTTTAAAAAGATCTTGCGCAGGGACCTTGCATATAGATCTGTTGCAGTCATCCAAGAGAGCTCTTTTCTAGAGAGCTTGTGCAGAGATCTCATCAAGAGATCTTGCCAAGAGACTCTTATACAGACTTGTAGAGATCTTGTACAGAGATCTTGCCAAGAGGTCTCGTACAGAGATCTTGCCAGGAGATCTTCTATAGAGCGATATAGGGAGCTTGCACAGACAGCCTATAGACACTTTGTACAAGTAGCCTGACACAGGGATCTTGCACAGCAGCTTCTACAGAGAACCTGTCAAGGAGATCTTGCGCACGATCTTCTATCTTCGTCATGTTCCTTACAACACTGTTTGGGGTCTCTTGCCGGGATAGCTATAAATGTGGGTTTGCAGCGCCAGTTTTAGTTTCGCCCTGTGGAGTTGGATTTTTCGAAAATCAGACTTTTGCAGAACTTAGAAACTGTATTGAACAATTTTGTGAGCTTTGAAACCACGAGGCAGATATAAGTTATCATGTTTTTCGGGGTTCTATGCTGGTTCATCCTTGGCGGTTCATGTCAAAACAAAAGATCAGGTAAAAAGTGGTATGTCGGTTACCTGAAAATCAGCTGGCTAAGAATCATCTAGCAAATCCGGGCTGCCTACCCTAAGGGTCACCTATCCTTACCCTCGTTGAAAGGTGCTGGCTTGACATCCAAATGGCTGTGGATCGAGATCTATAGACTGGTTACCAGCTGGAATGAAAATACAAAACTCCAGCATATTTATTGCTATGCAGGTCGTTTCAAAACGTCGAGAGCTAAAATTTGTAGATGGTCAGATGCATATTTGTTTATGATAGAAGAATCCTTACGTTTGAACCAATGTAAGTGCAAACTAATATATATATATATATATATG